>ERZ1673739.5-NODE-5-length-315882-cov-9.860661_pt1 | contig 315882 bp, 294 predicted proteins | sample MGYA00580210_ERZ1673739 | MGnify/ENA primary metagenome ERZ1673739 (study PRJEB41218, sample SAMN15661749) | gut metagenome | host: Homo sapiens | place: Canada: London | collected 2015-08-20/2019-03-30 | study: EMG produced TPA metagenomics assembly of PRJNA649273... | reverse complement strand
TAAAGATTCATTCTATTGGTACAAAAAAGTTATTGCCACTAATGGTGATGATTTATCAGATTAATTTAATCTTAAAAAGTCTTCTATAGAAATCTATAGAAGGCTTTTTTGCTAATAAATATAGTATTATAACAACATGTTTTCTATTTAATTTAAGTAAATTTGCTAATCTACAATCTTTTCAAATACCGGGTCATAACTAACTAATTAATTATTGTTTCACCTTCTTGTTGCAATTATTTTAACGCTTCAATCACAATTTATCTATTATTCTGATCAACTGCCTAAGCCTGCTCACCCACCAAGATTTCTTCCTCTGAACATTTAATATCCTTATATCCTTGTAGTGTTTGTTTATATAAAGCCATTTTTATTTTTCCTTCTCATTTCCTTTTTCATATTCTAAAGCTAATTTTAAATCATATTCCATTATTTTATTTTCTATTAAGGCAAAACTTTGAAAAAGCAACTAATCATTTCCACTTTTCTAGCGAATAGCTTAATTTTTTTATCAAATAAAATAATATTCCCACTTGTTAATGAATTCAATCATTCCTTTAAAATAGGATTCGGATAGATATATTTAATGCTGATAATACAGCAATAAAAAAACAATCCCTCTTTATCTATATCTGAATAATGAGATAAAAAGCAAGAAAAATAACTTTTATTTAATGAAGACATCATGTTTTTAATACTAAAATTATTATTCCTATATAATAATAAAAGAATCGGCTGTAACCAATTCTTTTATTCTACATCTTCTTCATATTTAATAATTTCACCAGTATCTGCATTAATTTCTAATTCATATTCCTTATTACCATTTTTAATCTCTATCTCATATTTTTTAATTCCATCATCGTCATCATAATCTAACTCTGTTTTTATTAAGTAACCACCACCAACACGATCAAAAGCGATTTTTTGAGCTTCCTCTAAAGAAACAGCCGTATTAACAGGAGTAATCGGAGTAACTGTTCCATCAACTGGATTGGTTGTCGTACCTATATAATCATCATCTTTTTCCCGTTTTAATACCTTTCCACTATTTGCGTCTACTTCTATTTCATACTTTTCTGTATCAGTTATAATAGTAAAATCATAGTAAGTTACCCCATCATCTTTATCTTCTTTAGCCTTAAGGATTTTTCCTTCTACTTCTTTTAAAGCAATTTCTTGTGCTTCTTCCAATGTTAGGGCACTAACTTTTTCAGTACATCCAACTAAAGCTATTGTAATTAATACAAATAAAATTATTTTCTTCATAAATATTATCTCCTTTCAAAATCAATTGTAAAAATTGTATATTGATCAACTATACTTTCAACCGTAATTGCATAGTCATAATAGCTGCAAATTCTTTTAGCAATTGCTAAACCTAGTCCAAAATTGTTATTATTTTGAGCCCGTGACTCATCAGCCCGATAAAAGCGATTAAATATATAGTCTAATTTATCTGCTTCTATCCCAATCCCGTGATCTTTAACCATTAATTTTTGGTCAACATATAATAATTCAATTTTCTTTTCTTCTTCTCTTGAATATTTAATTGCATTATCAATTAAAATAATTAAAAGTTGTTTTAAATGTTCTATGCGCATCCATATCTTTGAAGTTACAGTTATTTTAATAATAAATTCAAATTCTGGGTGAACTTCTTTAAAATTTGTAATTACTTCATCAACTACTAAATTAAGATCAGTTGGTTCTTCACAATGAATATCCATCTCTCGGGTTAAATGAAGAAGTTCATTACACAATTGGATTAATCGCTCAACTTCATTACTAGTGACATTAAGTGAATTGCTAAGAATAGCAGGATCATCTTTTCCCCACCGCTCCAACATATCTAAATTTCCTTTTATAATTGCCAATGGCGTTTTTAATTCATGTGATGCATCACTTACAAATTGATTTTGTTGTAATAATGATCTTTCCGCTTGATCGATTGTTTCATTAAATTCCTTGCCTAATAAAGCTAATTCATCATTTCCCTCAATAACAAGCCGGTGACTTAAGCCCTCATTTTTAATTTGTTTAATACTCTTTGTAAATTGATCAACAGTTTGTAAAAAACGTTTACTAATCATGAAACCACAGGCAATACTGGTAATCAATGCAACAATAATTAAAATCAAAAAGATTACAGCAACAATACTAGCTATGGGGGTTATCAAATCTTCATCCATTGCATAGATTCGTCCAATAATCAATAAATAATAACCCATATAAAGTAATAAAATCAAGCTAAATACTACGATCACTGTCATAATAATAATTGAAGTAGTACTAACTAATTGATGTCGTAGTGATTTAATTTTCATGATAAACGGTATCCTACTCCACGTACTGTTTCAATTTTAATTCCGGGAATTTTATTACGTAAATAACGGATATATACTTCAACGACATTTGTTGATACATCTTCATCATAACCCCAAACCTGATCTAAAATCTTATTGCGACTAACAACATCACCGCCATTTTGAACTAATAATGATAATAAATCAAACTCAGTCGTTGTTAAATTTACTTCATTATCTTTGAAAAAGACCTTGTGCTTACTTGGATCAATTTTAACTTCTCCATAACTATATTCAAGAAGTGCTTTTTGAAAGTTCATTCTTCTCAATAGTGCATTTATCCTCGCTAATAATTCTTCCATTGCAAACGGCTTTGCTAAATAATCATCTGCTCCAACTTGTAAACCATTGACCTTATCCATCACCTCATCACGAGCTGTAAGCATAATTACTGGCGTTTGTTTAATCTCTCGCAAGCGTCGACATACTTCGATTCCATTAATTCGCGGTAACATTAAATCTAATAAGATTAATTCATATTCTTGCTCTAAAGCTTTTTTTAACCCAACTTCACCATCATAAGCTTGATCACAACAATAACCTGCATGGGTTAATTCTAGCTTTAATAGATCTGACATATTTTTTTCATCTTCAATTATCAGTATTGCCATCTTCATCACTCCTTATATTCAAATCCAATTATCTTTCCACTTTTTGCACTAATATTTATCTCAATCAGTTCTTGCTGCTGATTCTCTATTTCAAGATGGTAAAATATTTGCATATGCTCATATTCAATTTGTGAAGATACGATAGTTCCTGGAAATTGTTTCAATGCTACAACATGTGCTTCACTTTTAGAATAATTAATGTTATTTAAAGTTGTATGTAATATATAGACACCAAAACAAATAACACTAATGACGATTATTATTGTAGTTGTTATAATTTGTTTTTTATAAATAATCAGCTTTTCCATTCCCATCTTCCTTTCATCTATATCATAACCTATTTTGCCCGATTGTTGCTTAAAGAACAATAATAATTAAATAAGAATTTTCTCATTTTCTAAAAATAAATAAGTGTGATCTAAAATCACACTTACTCAAATAAAGCAAATTCTAAATAATAAACTAGATCATGAAACATTCTAGTATTAAAGCCATAACAGCTGCAATCATCTATTTCTCCATCCCAATCATTATTTAATCGTTCTAATAACAGCGGTACCTCTGTAACATCTAAATTAACTGTTACAAAAAACTCACTACAATCTTTTTTTCCAGCATACTCACGACTCGGTGAAATTGAAAAATTAGGATTTATTTGTAACAACAAATCTTTAATCATTTGATAATCTTTTATATCTTCACTTTCAATAATTACATATAATCTCGCTAACATAAAACCACCTCTTTCCTGCCTATTTTATCATAAAATATTGTTTAGATAAAAGTATGCTATTAATTAATTTTATTCTGATTATATTTACTAATAAATATGTTAAGATAAAGTAAAGAGATATATTTGAAAGCTGGGATAATTATGGATGAATCACTAATTACGATCATTGGGTTTATTATTGGAGGCCTATCTATCTTTATTTATGGAATCAATCTTATGAGCGATGGCCTCAAAAGTATTGCAGGATATCATATCCGTGAGTATATTGAAAAATATACAAGTAATCTTTTTACCTCAATTTTAGTGGGTACTTTAATTTCTGCAATCCTCCATTCTAGTTCTGCTGTTACAGTTATTTCAATCAGTCTGGTTCGGGCCGGATTAATGAAGTTGGAACAGGCTATAGGAATCACGATTGGAGCGAATATTGGGACTTGTGTGACTTCAATAATGATAGGCTTGAATGTGGAACAATTTGCTTACTATCTTGTCTTTATTGGGGTTGTAATCATGTTTTTAGCTAAAAAAAAGACGATTGGATACATCGGCAAAGTTGTTCTGGGCTTTGGACTAATTTTTGTTGGTCTACAAATAATGAGTGATCAAATGATAGCCTTTGCTAAAGAACCTTGGTTTACAAGTATCATGACAACGTTAGGAAAAAAACCATGGTGGGCACTTCTAGGTGGAACTATAGCAACAGGCATCATGCAATCATCTACTGCTGTTATCGGTGTAGTCCAAAAACTTTTTACAACTGGTTCAATCACTCCTGCTGCTGGTGCTGCATTTATTTTTGGGGCCAACATTGGTACTTGTATTACTGCGGTTATTGCCGCTTTAGGCGGATCTATTTCAACTAAACGAGCTGCCTGGTTTCATGTTGTTTATAATCTAGCAGGTGCAATAATAGGAATGCTCGTTTTAAAACCATTCGTTAATTTAACTAATTGGGTCAATTTGCTGCTAAACGGCAGTCAAGAAATGTATATTGCTCAAGCACACTTCATTTTTAATATAGCTTCAACTATTTTAGTTATTCCTTTTGTTCGCTATTGTGTTATTTTATTAGAAAAGTTAATTCCTGGGAATGATCATCATGATACGCTCATTGAAAATATCGATGAGCTAGATGATACTTTAATTGACAAACTTCCTGTCGGAGCATTAGCAGTTGCTAAAAAGAATACACTCCGAATGGGACGAAATGTTATAGCCAATATTAAATTATCTTATACTTATTTAATCTCTAAAAATAGTGAAGATTATGATGAAATTATCGAAATTGAAGCACTAATAGATAAATATGATTCTCGTTTATCCAAATACTTGTTAAAAATTGCTCAACAGCCCACATTAGCAAAAAAGCAAACTAATGAATACTTTAAAAATTATCAAATTATCAAAAATCTTGAACGAATTGGTGACATTGTTAGTAATTTAGCTAATTATTACAAACTTGTTTACGATGAAAAAGGTAAATTTTCTAACGAAGCAATCGATGATTTAAATAAAATGTATAAATTAGCTTTAGAAATGGTCCAAGATGCTCTAGATATTTATGAACACGATAATGCAAATAAACTTCTTTCTTCTTTAAACAAAAAAGAACATACTTTAAATGCTTTAGAAATTGAGTGTCGTCAAAATCATCTAGTCCGAATGCGTGACGGTATTTGTGAAGATAATATCGCTGCTTCTATCATCATTGATATTATTTCTAGTATTGAACGAATTGGTGATATTGCTTTAAATACTGCAAATTCAACAATTACGGTATACAAAGATCATAAAGTTAAATATTTAAATGTTTGATTTTTACATAAAAAATTACTGGAATAACATCCAGTAATTTTAATTTATTGCATCTTTATCGGTTTCACCGGTTCTAATTCGCAAAGCACTTTTTAGATCATAACTAATTATTTTGCCATCTCCAGGATTCCCCGTAAATGCTGCGGTTTGAATTGCCTTGATTGTCTTCTTTTCCCAAACTTCATCACTTACTATAATTTCAAATTTAATTTTTGGTAACATATTTATTTCTACTTCATTACCTCTAATTACTTCACGATAGCCCTTTTGAATTCCACACCCCATAACTTGATAAACTGTAATCCCATGAACTTCAATTTTAGCTAAAGCTTCTTTAACATCCTCAAACTTATCTTCACGAACAAATGCTTCTATTTTAATCACAAATCACTCCTCCTTACTCTAATCCATTAAATGATGGGTATGCTGTCTCATTATGTTCAGACATATCTAACCCCATCTGTTCATCACGTTTATCAACTCGTAATGGTGTAAATAGCCGTACAACTCCTATACAAATTAAAGTACCTATCACAGCAACTACTATTGTTAGTAAAATGCTAATAATTTGTGCAATTAATAAGTTTGTATCTCCGAAGAATAACCCATTCCATCTAGCTACATCATTGATTGAAGTTTGAGCAAAAAGCCCCGTTGCAATACCACCCCAGATACCACCTATTCCATGACATCCAAATGCATCTAGAGCATCATCATATCCAAAATATTGTTTTGCTTTAGAAATCATAAAATAGCAAATTGGGCTACCAACAAAACCAATAATAACTGCAGACCAAATCGGAACAAATCCTGCACCAGGAGTAATTGCTACAAGCCCGACAACTAGGCCGGTTACACTTCCCACTAAAGTTGGTTTATTAATTTTCCAAACATCCATCAACATCCATGATAACATTCCTGAAGCAGCAGCAACAGCAGTTGTCATAAAAGCGTGTATTGCTAATCCGTCAGCTTTTAAAGAACTTCCAGCATTAAAACCAAACCACCCAAATAATAGAAGGCTTGCACCTAGTACAACAAACGGAATATTATGAATACGATATTTCGCATGATCATAATCCTTACGTTTACCCAAGATAATACACAATACTAGCGCGCTTACTCCAGAACTAATATGAACAACATTTCCACCAGCAAAATCTACTGAACCAATTTCAGCCAAGAATCCCCCTAATCCCCAGACCATGTGAGCCATAGGATAATAAACGATTGTTGACCAGACAATTATAAAAATAAACAACGCTTTAAACTTCATTCTTCCCGCTACAGCGCCAGTAATTAAAGCTGGTGTAATAATTGCAAACATCATTTGAAATGCTGCAAAGCCTAAATCCGGAATCGTACTGGCATAATTACCTGGCGTCGTTCCTACATTACTCAAGCCCAAAAAGCTTAGATCCCCAATTATTCCTAGATGATCATTTCCAAACGCCAAGGAATATCCAAATAATATCCACATAACCATTGCTATTCCAATTACAAAAATTGAAGTCATCATCGTATTAACCACATTTTTTCTTCTAACCATTCCGCCATAGAAAAAAGCTAATCCTGGTGTCATCAATAACACCAATGCTGTACAGATTATCATAAATCCTGTATCTCCAGAATCAATCATATTTCTTCCCCCTTTATTTATGATTATATTGGAAGTATAGATGATATTTTTTTATTAAGCAAGATATTTTTTATCACTAATTATTTTCAGTTTACCATGTCGTAAAAAAAACATTGATATTATCATAGTTTTTTAATTTGTTAAAATATTGTTATTTTTATATATGATAAAAATAGTTATTGGCATATAAGTTTCCAATTAACTCGTTATTGTATATTAGTGCAGTTATTATTAATTCATTTAAGTTAGAAAACTATAGATCATTACAAGATAAAATTAAATAATTGTCATTTTTAAACTGTTTTTCCATAACCAACATAGAATGATTCACAAAATTATTTTTAAAGTATTCTTTTGAAATTAAAATCACTCCTATAAAAGTTATACCTGTGACTATTAATCATATATATAAATCATTTGGCACAGCTCTAATTGGAACTGCTCCAATTACAAAGTAAAACAATATATATATAATTAGTATCTTAGATAAAATACTTAATCCTTTTATCTTTTTATTTAAAATAAACTATATAAAAATCATAGCATATCTATTTTATAAAAAAGGCATAATTTTTTCACAAAACTAAAAAGAGCTGTAACATTCTAAAATAGTAAAAAAACTACTCACTAGTTACGGCTACTTCTATAAGTATATCTTATTTCCAAATTACACTGCTATTATGTTTATCTCCTTCTTTACTTGGTTCTATAGCTATCAATCTATTAACTTTTTTGCACAAGTGGAACATGCAACATAAAAGTAAGTACATCCGTTTTCACATTTATAATCTATTATTTTAAAACTACTAACTTCAGTATCAATGCTCTCTTTAGTTACTATCTTTTTCATTATTTTCCCGTCAAAAGAGATATAAAACAAAAACTATATCACTTTTTTATGCCTTACGTTAATATTAATCAAAAAATAATTATACGATATTTTGTTCTATTACATTAATAATATTGTATCTATTTTTTATCGTAGCAAGATAAATTTTGTAGTATATTCTTGTTTTCGTAATTTTCCTAAAATAATATATTTGCTAATTATTCAAGAACTTTTCTATATCTTCATAATTAGATATTTCTATATTAAAAACATATGAAAAAAATTTTTGCAATTCACATATATCATATTCTTTAAAATTTATTTTATGTATCTTTTGATACACTTCTTTTACTAAAAATCTTAAATCTGAAATATAATTACAACATACTAAATCAACAACATCTTTAAAAATATCTCTATGCATAATAACCTATCCCCTCAAGCTTTATTCACAAACATTTTAAATATAAATACTGAATTAAAAAATACATCAATCAAATAAACCAAAATAACTCTCCAAAATTTCAATACAATATACAAGTAAATACCTTTTTAATATCATATTAAATTTTTAATAATATTTTTTCCCAAAAATATATCCTATATCAATAAAATTTGGGAACAATTTAATCACATAATTATCATATTATATAGTTGTAAAAACTATAAATAGCTTAAGTTCTGTTGTAGGTGGTGAATTATGCTTGACTATTTTTTAGAAAACACTACAAAAAAGAAATTATATCTTTTTTCCATCTTATATTTAAAGAGAGTCACTTCTGTAAAAGAATGTAAGTATATACTTACATTTAGCAATACCAGTATAATTTCAATAATTAACGAGTTGAATTTTGATTTCAATGGAATTGCAGAAATAAATATAACAAATTCATTGGAACTTAAATTAATTGTATACGAAGATATTACATTTTCTGATTTACTCCATGCTATATACCAAAGCTCTAATGTATTGCATTGTATCAAGTTTATGATAACCAATGAATCAAACAATTCTTTTTTGGTATTTGCGGAAGATAACTATCTTGCAAAATCCAGTGCATATCGAATACGACAAAAATGTATTAAATATATCCGCAGTATCGGTTTGGATATTAAAAAAAATAAAGTTATAGGGGAAGAATACAGAATTCGATTTTTGATTGCTCTTTTATACTACAAATGCGGTATAGATTGTTGCGATATTGATGAATATTCAATAAAACTTATTAAAGAATTTATTATATCTACTAACCAGTCAATTACTTTTGAATTTCTTAATAACGCTACAAATGAATATGATTATTTTGAATGTCTAATGTCACTTTTGTGGAAAAGAAAAGACCACAATGACAATTTATCTATACCAAAGGAGCTTGAAAAATTTAAAGAGATTTTTATATACAATGATTTGAAAAAATATTTACATAATGTAATTGGGAATCAGCTTAACATAGATTTTTCAAAAAAAGACTATGATTATATGTATTTAGTTTATTTTTGTACTAATAACTTCCTTTTTGCCAACCAGTGGACAGAGGAACGTAAAGAGCACATTTATAAAATATTTCTTTCCAATCAAAAATTTTATGATTTATATATTCGTCTTAGTCATAAATATGGTAAATTTCTAGAACAATCTCACATTTTCAAAACAATTTTAATCTATTTTTTTAAGGATCATCTTTTTCAATTACAATGCCTAATTCCAAATCAGCGTCTATATATAGATACTACACCTACTACAACTTACATCACCAATAATGACGTATCAGGTATCATAAATTCATGGAAAAAGGCAAATAATATATTATATCCAACAGATAAAAGAAGTATATTCTATTTAACAACACAAATTGAATTTATATTAAGACAACTTGTTCCACCTGTAACAATCATATTGTTATCTGATTTAATGTCCGAGATAGAAATGATAAATCTTTTTCTTGAAAAAAATTTTTCCCGCAATCGAATTAATATAACTCCGTTACTTTTAAACAGTTATAATTTAGAATATCTGAACGCTGAAAAAAATAGAATAATAATCATTACTCGAGGAATTGAATATTTATTAAAATCATACAATTTCTTTCAAAATAATACTATAGTAATAATAGATTCTAGAACAACCTTATACGAGAAAGAAAAAATTTCGAATGCTATTGCCAATTATGAAGAAAAACAATTTCTAAAAATTTGTGCTGGAACAAGTCTTACTGATACAGAATATTAATGATCAACATAAGTGCAACAGTCTATTTATACAAATATTATATTATTTAAATAGCATATTTTATCTTAAACTTATTTCTTGGCAAAAACACTTAAATCAAAAAAGGACTGTAACGAATAAAAATTTTAATCTTTGACATCCCCCCTTCTAAGTGACAATTTTTTATTATTTCACTTGTCTACCTAGAAGGAAGCATATCATTTAATCCGTTACAGCCCCTTTAATCATATACTAATTCATCTTGATTTATAACCTCTTCATCAGTAAAATATGCTTGAGTTTGTACTATGACCTCTTTTCTTAATCCAATTAAACCAATTAAATTAGGGATAGCCATACAACCATTAACAATATCTGCGAGAATAAAAATAAATTCTAATGACATAAAAGGACCAATTGCAATAAAGACAATATAAATAAATTTATAATATGGAATCGCTTTTAAACCTTTTAAATAATACATACATCTCTCACCATAATAATTCCAACCAATTATAGTAGTAAATGCAAAGAAAATTAATCCAATATTAACAATATACTTCCCAATCATAGGAATAAATAAACCATTACTAAATGCTTGTGTAGTCATTGCGGCACCTTCTAAACCACTAGTATGGCTATTAGTAAGTAAAATTGCAATTCCTGTCATGGTACAAATAACAACTGTATCAATAAACGTTCCAGTCATTGATACCAATCCTTGTTCTACACATGAATCAGTTTTTGCTGCAGCAGCGGCAATTGGTGCACTTCCAAGACCACTTTCATTTGAAAAAATTCCTCTACTAATTCCTTTTTGCATTGCCATTGTCATAGTAATACCTATACCACCACCAAGAGCTGCTTGAGGATTAAATGCACTATGAACCACTAATACAACTGTCTGCGGGATTAAGTTAAAATGAGTAATTAAAATAATCACAACACCACCGATGTAAAGAATACACATCATAGGAATTACTTTTTCTGCTACATTCGCAATTCTTTTAATCCCGCCAATTGTAATAAAACCTACAGTGATCGTTAATAAAACCGCTGTAACAATTGGTGGAACATTAAACGATAACTCCATTGCATCAGAAATTGATTTAACTTGAGTAAATGTTCCAATTCCCAATAACGCCACAGCAACTCCAAAAAAAGCAAAAATCTTAGCTAACCATTTACTTCCTAAACCCCGTTCTAAATAATACATTGGTCCCCCTGCCATTTGATTATTTTCATCTTTGATACGGTAACGAATTGCTAATAAGCCTTCAGCATATTTTGTAGCCATTCCAAAAAAAGCTGATACCCACATCCAAAATAATGCTCCTGGTCCTCCGGCCGCAATCGCGGTAGCTACTCCAACAATATTTCCTGTCCCGATCGTAGAAGATAGTGCTGTACAAAGAGCCTGAAAACTTGATACATCACCTTCATCATTATCCTGTTTTTTAAAAATACATGAAAACGCTAATTTCAATTTCGTTAATTGCAACAGTTTTAGCTTGCATGTGAAATAAATTCCAGTTCCCAACAATAGACAAATAAGCGGTAAGCCCCATACAAGCTCATCAATTTTTGTAAGTAAATTTGTTATAAATTGCATAAAAAAACTCCTTCTTAAAATAATTAAGTCGGAATTAATAATGAAAAAAACTATTCATCCCACTGTCCTTTTACCTGAGAGTTTCACCTATAAATAGGCTTGCTCCTTCGGTGCTTAATTTAATAAGTCTCTCCAGAGGTTCGTCCAATAGCGATCCTTTTACCTGAAATCTTTAATTCTTCGGTGTTCAATTAGAATCTCTTTCGCCATTATCATCCGATATATACACTAAGATTATACGCTAATTGTATACAATTGCAAATATTTTTTATTTTTGCAATAAAGTATTTGTAAAGACGACATTTCTCTTCTATAATAACAATTATGAAAAAATTAAAATATTTTATTCCTGCCCTAATTTGGATGATCTTTATTTTTATAATGTCACACACTAATGGTAATGACTCTTCAAATCAAAGTAATTTTATTGCTGAAATAATTTTAAAAGTTATTAATATTGATCGTGATACATTAACTTTTATAATTAGAAAAGCCGCTCATATGAGTGAATATGCAATCTTATTACTCTTACTTTATTATGCACTAAGTAACGTTATATCTAAGCATACTTTATCATTATCATTATTAGTCACATTTATTTATGCATGTAGTGATGAATTTCATCAATTGTTTATTCCAGGGCGCAGTGGACAATTTAAAGATGTTCTAATTGACACTTCTGGTGCCTTGATCATGCTTATGATCATCTTTTTATGGCAAAGAAAAAAGAAGTCTAAACTTATCAAATAACTTTACTTAAGTTATTTTGATTAATCATTAGACTTCTTTTCATTTTGCAGTTTTTCAATACTTTCTTTTAACTTATCAATGGCATCATTAAGTACATCAAGATCATTTTGACGATCATCGTTGTCATCATCACTCGGTGGCGTTGAGCGTTCTTCTAAGACAGCTGACCAAGAAGAGTTTGAGGCTAAAATATCACCTACAACATTAAACCATGCTCCCAAAGCAGCTTGCTCACTCGTAGTAAAATCATTTGTCAATAGATATCCTAAGATCACTGCAGTTCCAGTAAAACTATACGGATCAAGATTGGGTATATACATGGTTCACCTCTCCCATATTTTAATATATGCTAAATAAAAAAAAAACTTAGGCTTTTGCATATTTAATATTTCGCTGCACACACTATTATTGGGTGAAAAAATGAATGATAATGTAAAATTATTAAACTTTATTTATCAAAACTCGCAAATGGGAGTTGAAACGATTGAGCAATTAGAAAAAATCGTTGAAGATAAAGACTTTAAAAGATATTTAAAAGAAAAATATGAAGGCTATTGTAAAATCCATAAAGATGCTAAAGAAAAGTTAAATAATCATGGATATGACGAAAGAGGAATTGGTTCTTTTGAAAAAATTCGTACTTACTTAATGATCAATATGCAAACACTGACCGATAAATCAACTAGTCATATTGCAGAAATGATGATGATTGGAAGTACGATGGGAATCATCAATGCAATTCGTAATATAGCTGATTACAATCATGCTAAAAAAGATATTATTAAGCTCATGGAAACATTAAAAGCTTTCGAAGAAAAATCATATGGAGATTTGCAAAAATTTATTTAAATTGCTGTTAATGCAGTGCTCTCCTAAGTTCAACTTTGTGAGGGCACTACATATGAGGTATATTATTTCTAATTAAAAACAGTATTACAAATAATACTGTTTACTATCACTAATTATAATCAATTAAACCAAATTTCTTAAACACTGGTTTTTGCAATTTCATAAAAATCCCCATCATTGGACCAAATAAAAACATTCCAATAATAGTTCCCTCTCGTACTGCTAAAGGCACATCAGTAATAATTACAATTATAATTACTAATAAAATTGAAACTACGTCAACCCCTTGCCGTAAAACATGGAATTTCTTTCCAGTAACTCCGCTAACAGCCATACAAGCTCCTTCCAAAGCAAATGTAACAATATCTAGAACCATTACCATTCCTACTGCAAAAGCACTGACGATATATCCCAAAATTAATAATCCAACATTCATCCAATATGTATTAATCGTAAAATTACTGTATACTTCATACAACATGAAGTTAACAATTAGCCCTAATAAGATGCAAACAGGAATTTGTAATAGCTGGATCGGCTTAAATTTTCTTCTAAGTATTGCCACTTGAACAAAGATACATAAAAAATTACAAAACATACCAATTGTTCCTACCTCTATCCCTGTAACTAAACTCCCTGTCTGTGCCAAAGCATCCCATGCACCTACTCCAATGGCCGCTTTCAAGGTTAGAGCTGAACTACATGCAACGACCACAACGCCAAACACCAAAACTATTACCCGCTTAAACATTTTAATTAGTACCTCGCTTTTTTTGTATAGGCATTATTATAGCGGTTTCAATAATCTAGTCAACCTATTTTTTAAGCGTTTTCAAAAATAGAAAAAGGGTAATCTACCCTTTTAAAATAACTCTACTTCTTGTATGAGTGCAATTAGCTCGCTTAAGTTATTAATTACATAATCAGCACCAGCATCTAAATATGCTTCTTTAACCCGTTCAATTGCACGATTCCGTTCTTTAGGTGTTAAAGCATTAAATTCTTCTTCGTTCAATCCCAAAGTTGAACTTCCCTCAATGACACCAACTGCGATTACCCCTGCATTAACACCTTCTTGAATATCAGAAATTGTATCACCAACTTTGATTACATTTTTTACACTGCTTATATGCAGTTCAATCATATTTTTAAAAATCATATAAGGATAAGGGCGTCCAAAGTGATTAGTAGCATCAGGTGAGTACCAGCAATCAGGTTGATACCCCTGCTCCTTGGCACTTTTTAATACTGGCTCCATCATCATATCTGTATATCCAGTAGTTGAGCCAATCTTAATTCCCAATTCTCTTAGTTTTGCCACAGTTTCTAAAACATACGGCTTAACATCTGTATGTTTTGTAATACCTGTCATTAATGATGCCTCAAATAAATCATAAATTTTATGTATATCCTGTTCATTAAATTCACGATCATATCTAGCCTTAAATGCTTCATTCAATACTGGCATTTCTAACATTGTTTTAATATGATCAATCTTCAACATCCCCATTGGTTCTCTAATTTGGTCATTAGTTGGCTCTAATCCATAATTATTAAAAGCATCTTTAAATGCTTGAACAGGAGCAAAACAACCATAATCAACTGTAGTTCCTGCCCAATCGAAAATTACTGCTTCAATTCTACTCATTATGCTACCTCCGCTAAAAAATCTTTAATAATTGAACATAAATTTAATATATCTGCTTCATAAATTTCACCAATATTACCAATTCTGAATGTTTGAGCAGTAGTTAACTTTCCTGGATAAATTGCATAACCACGTGCTTTTATATAATCATACATCTCACTAAAAGCAAATTCTTTTCCTTCAGGATAATAGAAAGTAGTAATAATTGGTCCTTGATAAGCTAAATCAACATAGCTTTTCATTCCCATTTCAGCCATTTTTTCAATTAGCAAACGATTATTATCATAATAACGTTTACTTCGAGCAGCTATTCCACCTTCTTCCAACATCTCATCTAACGCTTTTGAAAATGCCAGTACAACATGGGTTGGTGAAGTAAAACGCCATTTTCCATCTTTATCCATCGTTTCCCATTGATCATATAAATCCAATGATAAACTTCTTGCTTTACCTCGACTAGCTAGTAATAAATTTTTATTAGCAATCACAAATGAAAAACCAGGAACTCCTTGAATACACTTGTTTGCGCTACTTATAATAAAATCAATCCCTAATTTTCCTACCTCAATATCAACACCACCAAAACTACTCATAGCATCAACGATAAATACTTTATTTCTTTCTTTAACTACTTTTGCTACACTCTCAATATCATTTAAGATCCCAGATGTTGTCTCACTATGAACGATAGCAACATGAGTTATTTCTTTTTCTTCATCTAATTTTTCAGCAACAGCTACTGCACTAGGATTTTCATTTTCAGCAAACTCAATTATCTCATGATTAATTCTTGCGTGCTCACATATATCTTTCATTCTTTTTCCATAAGCACCATTAGCGACAATCAACAGTTTTTCATTTTCGCCAATTACACTTGTAATTACTGACTCTACTCCAAAAGTCCCGCTTCCTTGCATCAGTACTACAGTATATTGCTCAGCTCTTACATGAGCTAATTCTAATAATTGGTCCCTAATTTTTAAAGTAATTTTTTTATAGTCATCATCCCATGTACAATGATCAAATAACATTTCTTGCTTTACTGTTGCTGTTGTTGTTAACGGCCCTGGTGTTAATAATTTATAATCTTTCATTTTCTTCTCCTACTTACATTCTTCTGATAATTTTTGATGTTTTTCTAATAATTCGGCAGTCAATTTTTCACTAAAAGTTTTTGGATATGCTGACTTATTTGCACTATCACTAGTTTCTCCTTGGTAAAGGGGATTAGGGTAGGTTTCTAACAGCTCTTTACGTCCACTTTCAATAATACATTGTGCCATCTTCATTGCTAATTTTTGATGTTCACTACCATCTTTATTTACGACTGCAACTGATTCAGTCAAACTAAAATTTCCCTCTGTTGGGTCAACAAAATCGATTGGAAGTCCATCAGCTTTATCACGTACCGCCTGATGACGTAGACCAAAGCCAATCGCTACTTCTCCAGCTCGAACTTTTTTAATTGGGCCTGATCCTGAATCTTCGATATGTGCTCCGGCATTATCATAAATTCCTTTTAATACTTCCTTTGCTCCATCTTCGCCATATTCACTTACTAATGCCTGAATTAATAACCATGCTGTTGATGAAGATGCTATATCCGTAACTGAGATCATATCTTTGTATTCTGGCTTAGCTAAATCTTTTAAACAGGTTGGTGTTTCAAGACTATTTGCTTTTAATTCTTCAGTATTAATAATAATAGCCCCTTCTTGTGAAGTAATCGGTGTGTAATAAGATGGATATTCATCTAATGCTTGAGTATCAAAATCTAAATCAACAAACATCTTTTTTTGTTCTTGAGCACTATCAAGATAAAACGAGCTCATTGTTACTAGATCTGCCTCAATATTAGTTCCTTCAGCCAATAACTTACCTCCTAATTCAGAGGTTCCAAAAGTCTGAAATAAATACTGTCCCTCATAACCATTTTTATCTAATGCATTTTTCATTGCCGTTACAGCTTCATCATCGGCATTTGAATAAATAACAACCTGATCATTTGATGAAGAACATCCAGTTAAAAGTGAAGCACAAAGTAACGAACTAACTACTAACCCCTTTAATAATTTCTTTTTCATTTTAATGTTTTCCTTTCTCTTCTTTGCTTACTAAAGTAACTAAATACTCCTTTAGCTAATAAATTAATTAATAAAATCAAGATTGATAAAACAAAGATTTCATTAAATTTAGCAAAATGCTGTAACTCTTTGATCTTTGTCGTCATCACCATCGTCCGCGCCCCAGCAATAAAGATAACCGCACTAACAGTGACCATAGCATTAATAAAATAATAACTAAATACTTCTAAAATTGATGAAATTGCATTAGGTGTAATAACTCTAATAACCGTTTTAAACCAGCTATCACCCATCAGTTTCGCAGTTGTTTCAAATGAACCATTCATCTTTGTCAATGAGTTTTTCATCATTAAATATGGCGATGAAAAGAAATGAACGATATTACACAAAATAATGATGATATAAGTATTTTGGAGCACTGTCCCAGAGAACATTAACAAGTATGCTATCCCTAATACCATACCAGGAATAGTATTAGTAGCTAGAGCAATACTTTCAATTATCTTTTTCAAAAATTTATTTAAAGTGCTCCGGGCACTAGCCAGCGCTGCTCCATATACGACAAGTGTTCCTAGTAATGCTGTAAAGATTGCAGTGATTAATGAATTTTTTATTACCCCTAGCAATGTTGCATCACTAAAAACATTAATAACATTTTGAAAAGTAAAACTAATTCGATATGGCCACTCTCCAACAAACGGCACAATTATAATTACTATAAAGACAGCAATAATAATTACATTAATCGTTATGCTCAGTGTCCCCCAAAACCAATCACGAAAACGATTCTGTTTGATTTCAATCGTAGAGATTTTATTATAACGAATATTATATTTTTCAAGCCGATGCAATAAAATAATACTGATGATTGAAGGAATCAGCATTGTCATTGCAACAACTGCCCCACCTGCAAAATTTGGAATACTTCCCAACATCTTATTGTAAAGTACACTAGCAACAACATCATACTTTCCACCCACCGATGCAGGAATCCCAAAATCTGTAAAACTTAGAAAGAATGACTGAATAAAGGCTGCAACCAAAGTTCCTAATAAAGGTCGAATCAAAGTAATCATTAATGTCCTAAATTCACTATCTTTCATTAATTTGGAAACAATAATAAATTTTTTATCAATGTAACTAATAGCGTTATTAATTAACATAAAAGCAATCGGAAAAGTATATATAACATACCCTAACATCAATCCCTTAAAACCATATATATCAAATAATTGAAAACCAAATAACTTTGTCCACAACCCTTGTTTTCCAAACGAATAGATAATTGCAAATCCATAAGTAATGGTCGGCAACAACATTGGCAGCATCGAAACATTATTAATTATCCTTTTCAACCCTTTAAACATATTCGTATAATTTAAAGTGTAAGCAACAATAAATGCCAGTATTACTGTTACTAGAGCACTCACTCCAGAAACAACAAAACTATTTTTTAAAGCATGCATAAATCCTGTTGTTTGATAAGTTTGTAAATAATTATTTAACGTTAAACCTCCATTATTATAGAAAGATTGTATTAACAGTGACCCAATTGGTAATAACAGAAATATCCCAAAAACAGCAATAACAATTATATAAATAAACTTGATTTCTCGATTTTTATTCATTTCTTTATACCACCGGACTAAACAAAGTCATAATATTTCTTCTTTTTATTTCCAGCTGATTTAAAATGAAGTCTTGAACAAAATCACAACTTGGATGATTAATAATTTCCTCTGGTTTACCAAACTGAGATATTTTTCCTTCATTAATAATCAAAACTTGATCTGATAATGTTAATGCTTCCTCTGGATCATGAGTAACAATAATAGTAGTTAAATTGTACTCCTTAGCAATAATCTTAATTCGCTCTTTAATAGATTCCTTGATTACTCCATCCAAAGCGCTTAACGGTTCATCTAAAAGAAGAATCTTAGGTTTCATTACCATTGTTCGAGCCAATGCAACCCGTTGTTTTTGTCCTCCTGATAATTGATCAATCTTTTTATCTAAATGCTTCTCCAATCCTAACAAGTGTATCAGCTCATCTACTTCTTCTTTAGTTGAAATATCCGGTTTGTTCTTTAAACCATACGTTATATTTTCATAGGCATTTAAATTAGGAAACAAAGCATAATCTTGAAAGACAATATTAAAGCCTCTTTTTTCCATTGGAACATAAGTTAAATCCTCATTTTCAAAAATAATTCGTCCACTATCAACCTCACTAATTCCTAAAATAAGATTTAATAAAGTAGTTTTCCCACTTCCTGAAGGTCCTAAAATTGAAACAATTTGCCCCTTAGGTATCTCCAAACTAAGATTATTTAAAATATTTATACCATCAAATGACTTAACGATCCTTTCTAGTTTTAACATTCTTTTTCCTCCTCGAACAACTGCATTATAGCTAACTAAATAAATTTCTATCTATTCTTTTTTCTTTAAAACTTGGTTAAGAAAGCGTTAATAAAAAGAGGTGGTAGATGTAGAAAAACTACATTCACAGCTCCTCTTTTTGATATCCACGATGTTTAATTAATCTACTATAGTGATCTAGTTTTTTAGTGTAATTATCATAATCACTGATAATCACACCCATATAGATCATATCGACTAATGCAATTTGAGCAGTTCGTGAAAAAATTGCATCTCCATACAAAAACTGATCATTACTTGTTGATAAAACAATATCACCATATCGAGTTAACATGGTATTTTCAAAATTAACAATAGCAATCGTTTGAGCTCCAGCATCTTTAGCAATCTTCAAGACTTCGACTGTATTTTTAGAATTTCCTGAATAAGATATTCCAATCGCTAAACTATCCCTTGTCAGATTACTTGCATCAATACTTTGGAGATAGTAATCACTATGACAAGTAACACTCTTTCCTAAATATATTAATTTAGTCATTAAATCATGAGCTACACCCATTGAATTCTCAACAGCATATATTGAAATATGCTGACTTTGATTAATTAAAGCTACGGTTTTTTGATAATTCACTAAAGAAAGAGATTTTAATGCATTTTCCAGCATCGATGTTGCTGTAGCTACAATTTTACCTGGAAGATCCATAATTTTATCATCGGCGTTTATTGAAAAACCATATAAAATATCTATATTATTTTCTTTATCATAATTTTTAGCTAACTCTAATTTAAATTGTTTGAAACTGTCATAGCCTATCGCTTTAACAAAACGCATTACAGTTGGCTGCGATACAGCAACTTCTTTGGCCAATAACGTCATTGATAAATCTTCTAGCTTTCCACAATAATTTAATATATAATCAGCTACCTTTTTTTCTGATGGACGTAAAATATTGTATATTGTTTTTATCCTAAAATTCACTTTGCTTAGCATATTCTCTCCTGTAGTATTTATTCTTTTTTTTCTCTTTTTATTTATTTTTAGTATAAGCAATATTAAAAAAAGCTACTATCATGCTAGCTTTTTTTATCTAAAGAAAAAGTAATTTTTTTGTTAAGAAAAGAAAAAACCAGATTTTTATCTGGTTTTTAGATTACTAAGGAATAATTATTCCTCGCGGGTTATCAAGATTATATTCTTTAGCGAGCTTAGGAAAATGATTATCAAGGTATTTTTCTAATGCTGTATCATCCAAACCTTTAGTAAGAATGTCTTTTATTTTTAAGGGATCATTAATTGTAATTCCTTTACTTGATAATATCTCTATGATAGAAACAATATTTTTTAAACTATAAGCCTCAATCATTATTTTTCCATCATCTAAAATGATATCTAGATCCACATAATAATTAAGATGTTGTCCGACTGCTAAGGTACTACCATAAGTCCACCTTTTAATTATTAATTTTTCAAGATTAGACTCCACAATTCCTGGATTATATAAGCGTGAACACATCGATACGTTAATCTCTTTGATTTCATCGAATGTAATCTTTCTAATTTTATTATCAAGTCTTAAGATTAATTCTTCCCCAATCAAAAGATACTCCTCTTGTTGATCACCTAGCTGGTCAACATACACATTTAATCGAGCACGTTCACTTTCCTCATAATTAATAACTCGACTAATTTTGTTCAGAACATCGCGTTTCATTATTATCCCCCCTTTACACTTTTATTAAACACTATGGTCTAAAACAATAGTCAAGAAATTCTATTCAAATATTTATTAATTCAATAAATACTAATTTTATAAAACGCTATTTAGTATCGAATATATATACTCCATAGATTCTTTTAATTAATGTTTTCTTTTCATCGAAACTAGAATTGCTAGACTAGGTACTAAGACCAATCTATATATAATAATATCATCACCTGTAGCAATTAATCTTTTGATCGTTGAAATAGCATTTTTAGCAGGATCTATCGTTTTTAGCATAAATAAACCAAATTGGGAAAGCTTTAATACTTTCAATCTGTTCATCAGTAATTACACTATCTTCATACACTTCGCAAATTGGGAAAGCTATGGCAAAATAATCTGGGTGTTTTAAAATCATTTCCATTGTCATATAATTACCATTTGAACAGCCTCAAATAATAATTCACTAACATGCTCCAAATAACTCATCAGCATAAATAGAATTACCAACTTGATAATTATCATTGCCTCCATCCTCATTGTTGAACTTTGTAGCACTAAAATATATTATATAGATAAAAAAATCCTTTGAGATATAAATCCCAAAGGAAATATTATTAAATTCCAAATAATAAATCTAAATATGTTGGCATTGGCCAATATTCAGCATCAATAGATTCTTCAAGCTGATCAACTGTTTCTCTCAATGCTTGCATCATTGCAAAAACATCATCGCGCCATGCAACTGCCTGTTCAAAAATTTCTTCTTCAGAAGCTTGAGCTGCAGCAATATTAGTTTCTAAAGTTGTCATTTGTTCTTTCATTGTCTTCACTAATTTAGCTAAAGCATTAGCATCATCAACTAAGAAATCAACATCTAAACCTGCTTCCTTAGCAGCAATCACTTCAGAAGATACTTTTGATAAATAATCACAAACTGCTGGATAAATTTGAGATTTGGCCATTTTTAACGCTGTTAACCCCTCAACCTGAATAGTTTTAATATAGTTTTCTAGTAATATCTCATAACGAGATCCTAATTCAACTCTACTATAAACCCCTAAACGATCTAACATCTCTAAATTCTTTTCTTCTTTCAAACATTTTAAAGCATCAACAGTATTTTTATTATTAGGAAGTCCACGTTTTGCTGCTTCTTCTTCCCATTCTGCTGAATATCCATCGCCATTAAAAATAATTCGTTTATGAGCTAAAACAAATTCTTTAACTACATCTTCAAATGATTTGCCTGATTCAATTTCATCAGCCATTTTTTCCATTGCGTCAGCTAAAATTGCATTTAAAATAGTATTTGGTCCAGCAACAGATTGGCTTGAACCAACTGCTCTAAATTCAAACTTATTTCCAGTAAACGCAAATGGTGATGTACGATTACGGTCTGTATTGTCTTTTGAGAAAGTTGGTACTACTGATACTCCAGTGGCAAAACGTGCCGCATCAGATTTGCTAGTTTTCTTACCTTCACAAATTTCTGCTAAAAGAGCATCTAACTCTTCCCCTAAGAACATAGAAATAATTGCAGGTGGTGCTTCATTTGCTCCTAAACGGTGATCGTTTCCAGCGCTGGCAATACTCATCCGTAATAAATCAGCATAATCATCAACAGCTTTAATCGTACATGCAAGCGTTGCAATAAATGGTTTATTTTCAGCAGGATTAGCACCTGGATTGAATAAATTAATACCTGTATTAGTAATGACTGACCAGTTATCATGTTTACCAGAACCATTTACCCCAGCAAATGGCTTTTCATGTAATAAGCAGCGTAAACCATGCTTTTTAGCAATATCTTGCATAATTTGCATTAATAAATGGTTATTATCAGTAGTAATATTTACTTTTGAATATACGCATGCTACTTCATGTTGTGCCGGTGCAACTTCATTATGTTTTGTTTTTGAAGGAATTCCATATTTCCATAATTCATGATCTAAATCTTTCATAAAGGCAGACACTTTACGTTTAAGACTACCAAAGTAATGATCTTCTAATTCTTGTCCTTTCGGCGCCATTGCCCCAAATAGAGTACGTCCAGTTAACTTTAAATCCATTCTTTCTTGGTAATATTTATCATCAACTAAGAAATATTCTTGTTCAGCCCCAACAGATGCAGTAACTTTAGTAATTCCTTTTTCACCAAGCAAAGGCAATAATCGACATGCAGCTTTAGATAATGCATCACAAGATCGTAACAACGGTGTCTTTTTATCTAATGCTTCTCCAGTATATGAACAAAACAAAGTTGGAATATATAAAGATCCATCTTTAACAAATGCCGGTGATGTACAATCCCATGCAGTATAGCCTCTCGCTTCAAATGTTGCCCGTAATCCTCCAGACGGGAAAGACGATGCATCAGGTTCACCTTTTCTTAATGTTTTTCCACTAAATTCTAATACTGCTTTACAACCGTCAGGTTCCAAAAAAGCATCATGTTTTTCAGCTGTCAAACCAGTCATTGGCATAAACCAATGGGTAAAATGTGTTGCACCATTTTCTAATGCCCAGATTTTCATTGCATTAGCAATTACTGTTGCGCATTCTTTAGATAATTCTTCACCATTATCTAAAGACTCATGGAATGCCTTGTAAATAGATTTAGGAATCCGTTCTTTCATTACATCATCACTAAATGCCAAGCATCCGTAATCTTCTAATAACTTATTCATTTCCATTCTAAGTTCCCCCTTGTTAGTTTCTAAACAACACATAACCATACACTTAATATATGTTTATATGCCGTTATTATACAGTTACTTTATTTAGGTGTCAATATCTATATGATATTTTTTTATCATTTTGTTAATTCTTTATTAAAATGATAAATTATTTATAACTGTTTACTTAAAGATACTTATTACAACTAAGTAATATTCCATTTTTACAAAAGAAAAAGATGCTTATTCAGCATCCATATTTGCTTTTTTAGCTTCTTCTTTCAAAGCTCTTTTGCGTTTCTTTTCATATGATCTATGAGTAGCTGCATATTCAGTACATTGCACATGAATTCTTTTATTAGCAGCTACAATCGCTTCAATAAATCCCATTCTATCTTTTGGTGTTACAACAAATCTTTTTTTATTTTCAGCATAAATTTCTAATGCCCGTGGACTAGTTATAAGTTTTGTCATCTTTGGTACAGGATCACAAATTGTTTCACATGTCATAATATTAATTTCTTTATCTTTACCAACACGGCGATTAATTATCAATGTTCTACGATTAATTGTATATTTATATGGTCGCCATAAAGAAAAATATGCAATAATTAATAATCCACAAATAGCACACACTATCGCAGGTACCATTTGTCCAATTATAAATAAATAAACTACATATACCATATAAAAGATTTCAAAGTATAGTATTGCGGGATTCAATTTAATTTTAAACTCTTTTTCTTTCATAATAACCTCTCTTTTTCCTCAACTTCATCATTATAACGTATCTTAAATACTATAACAATTATAAATTATCAATCATTGATAACTTATAGTTACTATATTATTAAATAAAGAAAGACGGGAAACCCGTCTTTCGATTATCAAACAAGTTTGTTGAATTATTCTGCAGCTTCTGCAGCTTGTTTGTTTTGATATCTTTCATAAGCAATTAAGAATGGTACGTATACTAAGATAGATACTACGATTGCAATTGCTTGAGATACAGCACCCATGATATTAGCTCCTGTAGTTAAGAAACCATGTAAGATAGGTGGTGTTGTCCAAGGTGTATTGATTACAGCTTTTGGACAGAATCCAATTACAGTTAATACATAACCAAGCATTAAAGTAACGATTGGTGCTAATACAAATGGAATACCTAAGATTGGGTTTAATACCATTGGGATACCAAATGTAACTGTTTCATTGATGTTGAATAAACCTGGTACTAATGAGATACCTGCGATTGTACGGTTATCTTCACGTTTTGAGAAAACTAAGATAGAAATTACTAAACCGATTGTAACCCCAGAACCACCAAATTCACCGAACATTTGTAACCATGCCATTGCGAAGATGTGTAAATCATCACCTTTAGCATTATTTGTTTTAGAGAATGTTTCGATATTTTCTAACATTAATGGTGTAAATAATGCTTCTTTTACTGCAGCTAACATGTTGTTACCATGAATACCTACTAACCAGAATAATCCGATAATGATATAAATAATGATTACCCCTGGAATAGTTGATCCAATTGCACCTAAAGGTCCTTGGATATAAGTTGAAATTACGTCATTTAAATATAATCCAGTAGCTAATTCACATCCACGTCCAATTAACGCAATGATTGCTAAAGTAATTACAGCTGGAATTAAAACTTCGAATGCACGAGCAACACCTGGAGGTACTGTTTCAGGCATTTTTAATTTTAATCCTTCTACTTTACGTAATGCACAGAAGATTTCTACTGAAACAACCCCAACGATCATCCCTGTAAATAAACCTGTTGCTCCTAAAGCACCACCAGCAACACCTGTAAATGTTTGTAATGCTCCATCAGCTGTTAATGATAAAGTTTGTTTAGCAGTATCTACTAATGCATAGTTAGCCCATCCACTTTGAGTTACTGATAACCAACAAGCAAGTCCTAATAAACCTGCGAAGTATCCAGTTTCACCATTTGATTCCCCGATTTCTTGAGCGATACCAAAAGTGATTCCAACTGTGATACAAGAAATTGTTGCGAATTGCATTGCTGCAAACGCTGGGTTAATTACTTCTAAAGCCATGATAGGTTTCCAGAACATACCTAACCCTGAATCTGCATTAACTAATACGTTACACCATAAAACCCCGATCGCACCTGCGATAGTCAAAGGCATGAATGTTTGGAACGAATTCTTAATTGCAGATAAATACTTGTTTTGCCCACACCACGCACCAACGCGGCCAAGGACATCTGCCATTTTGTCCATATTTTTTTCCTCCCTTAAAATATCTATTGACACTATTAGTATAAAATTTAAACTGGTAAAAGTCAATGCTTTTTACTTTCAAAAGTACCATACTTTTAAAAATAAAACCGGTATTGTCCTAAAAAACGTTGGTATATAGCCATTTTTCACTAAACCGCTTACAAAAAATTTTTTTATAATTTTTTACAAAAAAATAAAAACGCTTACAAAAATAAGCGCTTTACATTGCTACAGTAACAGTTTGGAGCTCAAAATCATTGTAATGGAAACGTGAAAATGAGTATTCAAAAATCACACCACTACTCAAATAAGCTACTTGTTCAACTTCAAAATATGGCTCTGTTTCTTTTAAACCTAGATAATCCTGTTCAAGCTGTGATGACAAATGACCACGAACAGTTTTATGAGCACTTTGAATTTTTAGCTTTAAATCATTTTCAATATACTGATAAATTGATGTCTTCAAATGATCAACCTTTAAATTAGGAATAATTGAGATTGGCATATAAATTATTTCTAATGAATACGGCTTATCATCTAGTTTGCGGAATCTAATGATATGATACACAAACGAACCCTCTTCTATTTGCAATTTTTTCGATATCGTCTCATCACTTGGAATAACTTCGAAAGCAATAATCTCACTATCAATTTTCTTTATCCCCGCAAAACGTTCTGTTAATCCTTTGGTAAAATAATTAGATTTATTAGGACTCTCCATCGAAGGATTATAATCTTTAACAAAGGTTCCAGCCCCTCGACGTCTTACAATCAATCCTTCTTTAACTAAAATATCTAGTGCTTTTTTCATTGTTTCTTTATTACAATGGTACGTTACACACAATACATATTCATACGGGAGTTTTTGTCCATAGGTGTATTTCTCTTCTATTATCTTGGATCTAATATCATCAGCAATATCGATGTATTTTACCATGGCTACCCCTCCTCTATCTAGCTCTCTTTAAAAATACCATACTTTTAATAAATTTGCACGGACTTTTTTTAGATATAAAAAACCATTAAATTAAATGTATATTTTTCTCAAAATGAAAAAGCCTCTTATCGAGACTTTTTCACTATTATTATTTTGCATCAATAACTTTAATAGCTGCTTCTAATACTTTTTCTCCATTCATCATTCCATAATCTCTCATTTCAATTACTTCAATTGGAGTTTCTGTTTTAGTTCTAAGACCTTTTAATTCATGACGTACTTGTGGACCTAACATCACCACATCCCAATCATCCATCTTAGATAATGCATCGGTAATTGGCAATGCGATAATTTCTGCTTCGATTCCTTTTTCAGTTGCGGCCTTTTCCATCCGTTGAACAAGCATACTAGTAGACATTCCCGCATTACATACTAATAGTATCTTATACATCTTATTTCCTCCTTTCCTTTAACGTCCTTCTATATTATATATTATAACACTTTAATCTTTTTATTCGAATAATATGATAACTATTTACTAAGACAATTTATTACAAATATTTTTTACTCCCAAGAATATAAAAAATCGCAATTATTGCGATTTTCTAAAATCAATCTTTTTAACTACCGTTTGATCAAAATCTTTAATCATAAAAGTATCCTTTTCATAAATACCATAGCTATTCTTTCCCTCTTTAGGCAAAGAAATCGACGAAGGATTAATAATATAGATACCATTAATTTCCTTAGCAACCGGTTTATGAATATGACCATACACAAAAATATCACCATCATTCAAGCCTGGTAAATTATCCTCATCAAATAAATGACCATGCGTTAAAAAGAAATGATGTCCATCTACATCAACAGTTGCAAAATCACTACGGATCGGAAAATCCAAAACCATTTGATCAACTTCAGCATCACAATTCCCACGAACTGCGATAATATCTTTCTTGTAAGCATTCAATAGCGAAATAACTTTTTTAGGAGCATATTCTTCAGGTAAATCATTACGAGGCCCATGATATAAAATATCTCCTAAAATAATTAGTTTATCTGCTTTTTCCTGCTTATATGTATCAATTGCTTTTTGAGCATACAAAGATGAACCGTGAATATCAGAAATAAACATTAATTTCATAGAAAAACCTCCTCTACTGGATATCGTACAATTGTCTTCAAATCTTCTGGCGCTACTTTTTCAGGTTTATTTAAATATATCTCATGATGAAAACCACTTAACTTAAGATTCGCCACCGTTATGTATTCCATGATCTGTTTAGTTGAATTGATTTCCGTATTATAAGGTCCAATGTGCAGCATTTGAATACATTTACCTTCTTCAAACTCTTTAAGATATACGTCTAATGCTAAACAATTACCCGTTTTCGTCAACACTTCATTCTTCACTTCTTCAAGAATATGATCAGTTAAAATCGGTGGCTGTGGCATCATTAGTGTATATTTAATCATTTTTTTACGTGTAACATCAAAATGGCTATTATCATAGGTGTCCCAAATACCTTCTAACTTTGAACCACTAAATACAATCTCTTGCTGACAATAATATTCTTTTAAAGCCTTATTAAATTCAAATAATAATTTTGATTTATTTTTAAATTCCGGCACTGTCGGATTCCCAATTCCATCTATTGCAATATATTTGATCATCGGAATAGTTAAACTACTTATCTTTTTAGTTGTTGCTCGATATAATTTTGGATATTCTTTTTTTATATCAAATTTTGCCATTACATCATCTCCCTGCTCTAACTATTATATTACTTTTAAAAAAAATTACTATCGAAAATTAGAAAGAACACATTAAGGTGTTAGTAGACAAAAAATAATTACGATATACTTTATTTAAAGAAATACATTAAAAACAAATGCAAAAAGTATAAATCTTTATATAATAATACAAATGATAACTTTCATATAATATTATTGTTTTTCTCATAATTTGATTTATCTAGTATCAATAATATAGAAAAAGAAAAAGATATAATAAATCAAATATTTTATATTATATCAAATAATATGTTAAAAAATTAATGCAGCTTTGTTGTCCATAATAGTTCTAAATGGGGATCGTTGTTCCATTATCAAAACCAAATGTTTACGCAAATGATAATATTTGCCCAGCCGCTATTGAAAATAATAATTATTCATCTACTAGAGAAACAATATATTATAATGATAATGATTTTTCAAGTAGATATAAAGTTTTAAAAAATGGTAAAAAATATTATATGAAAATATTAGATATTTGGGAAATTGTTATTAACTCAAAAGGATATTTATGCAATTCATTTATGATAAGATTTCAAAAAAGACATAGTTATCAATGATAAAAAACAATTGACATTTCTTTAAAATAGGACTATTATGAGTAAAAATAAACATCCAAGTACAAATGCAATGACAGGGAAGAGTAAATAATTATGGAGTTTTAGAGAAAAGATGGCTGGTGAAAATCTTTACAACATAATTATTGAAGGTAGCCTTCGAGCAGTGAATCGAACAAGGAAACTTAAGTAGACTTCAACGTATTTCCTACGTTATCAGGATAGTGTATCGAGTATTTAACTCCGTACATGAAACAAGAGCCAAAGAAATTTGGAAATTAGGTGGTACCACGGATAATCTATTCGCCCTAGCATAAGTGCTTAGGGTTTTTATTTTATCTAAAGGAGGAAATTTAAAATGAAAACATTTAATTATTCAACTCGCTCTACCCGACCCGATTTTCAAGGAGATTTTTTAGACATGATGCTACAAGCGACTAACAAGCCTAATTTGATTTCTTTCGCCGGTGGATTACCTAATCCCATCTCTTTTCCCACTCAGGAAATGGCAGCAGCCACACAAAAAGTACTTGATCAGCATGGTACAATCGCTATGCAGTATAGTATTCCAGAAGGATATTTACCCTTACGTCAATTTATTGCACATCAATATTTGAAACAAGGAATTGATATTAGTGCCAATGATATTATTATCACTAACGGTTCCCAACAAGCACTCGATATTTTATCGGCAGTACTGATCGATGAAGGTGATAAAATTCTTATTGAAAAACCTAGTTACCTAGCTGCACTCCAAGTATTTCATCTCTATAATCCAAAAATCAACTCGGTTACTTTAAATCATCACGGAATTGACCTACAGGAATTAACAGCATATCTTGAACAAAAACCAAAATTCTTTTATGCTATCCCGACTTTTCAAAACCCTACCGGTTTAACTTATGACAATGAAACCCGAATTGCTCTAGCAAATTTGCTTAAAAAAACTAACACTATCTTTATTGAGGACAACCCTTATGGTGATCTTCGTTTTAACGATGAAACATTTTTACCTATTTATCCCTTGCTAAAAGATCAAACGATACTGCTCGGAACTTTCTCAAAAACAGTTTCTCCAGGTATGAGAATAGGCTGGATTGCTTGTTCAAACTCTTATTTAAAGCAAAAGCTCTTAGCCTATAAACAAATCGTTGATCTTCATACTAATATTTTTGGGCAAATGGTCCTTCATCAATATCTTTGTGATAACAGTCTTGAACAACACCTTGAAAAAATAAAAAAACTTTATAAAGAACAAGCGGAACAAATGATAACTAGTATCCAAAAGTATTTCCCTGCTGAAGTTAAACATACAATTCCCCAAGGCGGAATGTTCTTATGGGTCACATTACCCCAAAAACTAACTGCTGTCGCTCTAGCAAATGAAGCAATCAAACATGACATCGCAATTGCTGCTGGTGATCCTTTCTATGAAGAAGAACGAAACGTTTCAACTCTACGATTAAATTATACTAATTGTGATCTAAAAACAATTGATCAAGGTATTAAAATACTTGGTCAAATTATTAAAAATCTCTTAGCCTCTTGAGCGAGGCTTTTTGTCTATATTACAATAAAACATCAAATAGTAATAAGATTCTTTGATTACTCATACACTATATTAAATTTAAAATAAAAAGGACAAACTAATGTCCTAAATATTGATCAAATATTTTTTTCAAACCATCTTTGCTGGCAACACCTTCATGTAACTTAGTATTCCCATCAAACAAAGCTGGAACATAATAATAATCATACTGATCTGCTAATTCACTATTGATTTGCTCATCAATCAATTCAATTTCAATTTGATTATATTCTGGGTTTTCATCTTGCAATTCTTTAATCCAGCGCCGTGCATTACGACAATGAGGACAATTTTCTAAAATAAATAATTTCATTTCCTTATCCTCTTTTAATAGTTTTAATTACGATTGGCTGATTAGGGCAATCTTGTATATTTCTAGGAGCATTAGCAATTTGATCAACAACCTCTAATCCTTCCGTGATTTTCCCAAAAGCCGCATAGTCACCATCAAGATGAGGAGCATCAGCATGCATGATAAAAAATTGTGATGATGCTGAATCAGGAACCATTGTTCTAGCCATTGATAATACACCACGAGTATGTAATAAATCATTAGCTACTCCATTACTTCTAAATTCACCTTTAATACTATCAGCCTCATGATGGTTGAAATCTTTATCATATCCTCCACCTTGAATCATAAATCCTGGGATAACACGATGGAATATTAACCCTGCAAAAAAATCTTGATCAATTAATTTTAAAAAGTTTTCCACACTAATTGGAGCAATTTCAGGATATAACTCACCTTTCATCACTCCGCCATCTTCCATTTCAATAATAATATTTACTGTTTCCATTCTATTCTCCTTTATCTACTATTCTTGCTTCAATTATTTCATTAGCAACTTTTTTATCTTTTCTTTTTTTATTAAAGATCAATCCTGCAATCAGTAAGATTGCTAAAATTACAAGAACCCAAATAATTGAACTAACTAATTTAAATTGATAAGCTGTTGCTACAATCAAACATAAATTAATTATCTCAAAAGTCCCTGATAATTTCCGTCTTCCATTAACCAAAAAATTAAGGGCTAAAGCTGTACAAACAAACATCCCTATTACTAAAGCGACTTCCATAAATAACCCTCCTTCATCCTTTCTTATCATATCATGATTTTGACTTCCAGAGCAACTATCGTGTCTCCAGACTAATAACCATGTACTTTGAGCATATTAACTAATTGAACATAAAATTCCCGAACATCAAACTCAGCAATATTCTCACGATTTAAATCTATCATATCACCATGCGATATTCCTCTTTTCGTATTTGTTGTTAAAAAAGTATAATCACAACCCCAAGGAAATGAGTTTTCAGCCACTAATCCATCATTAGGCCCATCAAAATACTTCACTAAATGATGCGAAAAATTAAGCGGAAAGCGACCTCCTGAAGCAACATTTAGTTTCGAACCAACACTTTGATAAAATACTTCTGCCACATCAGGAACATCCGCATTGAACTTTTGACACGTTGAAGCAGTTAAATCATTGACCGCAGCAATAAAATCTGGATTCTCGTCCCCAAATTTCTTAAGGGCTGTATTATATCCCTGAGCCACTTTTTGTTTAATTTTTTCAGGGATTTTTTCCAATAAATAATCTGCAAATATGCATCCTCGATGTGGAGTATTGATCGTAGTAAGTGATGCCACATATGGCGCAATATTCAGCTTTGCAATCGCATAACGACAATCTAAACCACCTTTAGAATGTGCAATAATATTTAACTTTTCACACCCGCTTTCCTGTACAATTTCTTTGATTCGCTTTGCTAACTCATCGCCACTAGCAATAACACTAGCTGCTGACTGATGATTACCATAATAAATGACCGCTCCATTTTGTTCTAGTTCCTCGGGAATTCGTCCCCAATAATTAAAATATTTAAAATCTCTAAAAAACACTCCATGAACCAACAGCAATGGATATTTTGTTTTACACAGCTGTTGTTCTTTTCTAACTCCATTTAAAATAGTTTTTTCATTTTCAAATATAATTTCATCATCAGCAATTTTAATAAGCTTTCTTAAAATAATCAAATTAACAAGTGGAAACCATCCCCAAACAACCCCGATTATGCGCCATTTAGCTCCTAATTGGTTAACCGTTAAATAAATTCTAATAATGCCATTCCAAAAAACAACAGCCTCAACTATTATTACCACTAATAGATTAGTTAACCATGCGCCAATATCTACTTTAAAAAATGAATAAAGCATATAAACAATTGTCATTATTAAAGATATTAAAAATATTTTTAATAATTCACACCCTGCTTTACATATGCGATATCGTTTCAAAAGAGGTCTAGGATAAGGGACATATGGTATTGCATTAATAACTATAAAAATCCCCACTAATAAACCAATTAACAATACGTTTGAAAAACCTAATAACAACCTATTTGCCAACACAAAAACTATTGTTGCTGATACCAGTCTTATTATATATTTCATAATTTTTCCTTATCTCTTATATTTTTACTTATTATACTGCCAAATTATCATTAGTACAATTATGAACAAAAAGGTTTATTTAAAATGTCATTCATTGAAATCTTAATTTATTGATTTATATAATAAATTTTATAAATCAATAAAACTATCTATTCTCCCGTCAGATTTCGTCTATCAATCATGTATTTATATACAAAAAAGCGATTAATCTTAACGACTAATCGCTTGATATCGTCTTAAATTATAAAATCAGCACCTATTGCTCAACAACGATCGTAATCATGGCAAAATCCTCTGTTCCAATGTTAATAATGCTATGTTTAGAATCTTCTTTACAAATATGGCAGATTCCTGCAAATAAACTTTCTTCATCATCATCACATATGGCTTTACCCATCCCTGATACAATATAATTAATATTATTGCCAGTTTCATGCTTATGCATACCAAAAGAAATAGCAACTAAAAATAACTTTTCTATTTGAATCTATATACATTTTAGCATATTATCCCCCTGCAGAATGCTGATTTATATTTATAAACTAAGAATTTTTAATCCTTTCTTTTTCTTTAATACAACAAATATAGTAATTAGAATTCCGGCTGCAACAAGTAATGATATATGCAAAAAAAAGCAGACACTATCCTACTGTCTGGCAGGATCGCAGTTTTGAACATGACTGTCAACTCCTTTTTACACATATTTTAAAAGATTTTCTTCCCTCAATCACATTTATTTTACCTTATCAAAAAAATTTATGTCTATTATTTATACGTACAAGAAAATATTTTTCAAAAAAGTCTCCCTATCCCCTATTTATTCCATCGCTAATTGTAAAATATCCATCTATATCAATCATAATTAAAAACTCTATTACAATTAATCTTACTTCCAAATTTATCATATCATGATTATTCATAAGCCTACAGCTTGCTATTAAAGTAAACTATCATTTTTATTTTATAATTATATTTTCTACTTAATCCAATAGGTGAAGTTGTACAAACATGGTAAATAAAAAATTATTTTTATTTGATATAATGGTTTAAAATTGAAATCTTTTTTATCATTTTATCAACTGATATAACTAAAAGAGCCTTTCATAAAAGAAATTGATATTGTATAATGGTTAACTGAAAAATGATAAAAAATATGCAAATTATTTGATACAAATTTATATTTGGGAGGTTTTAAATAATGGAAAATTTGAATATAAGAGAAGATGTATCAGATATTGTTAATAAAACCGAATTATTAGCAGATTTGCAAATCGGTTTTTGGATAATAGAATATCCTAACGACGGAATTCCAAAGATGTACGGTGATACAATTATGTACTCGTTATTAGGAGGAAACAGCAATACTCTGACACCGGAAGAACTCTATTCATTTTGTATGGAGAGAATTGATTCTGAATATATAGGATTAGTTTTTGATGCAATCGAAAATATAAAAAAGAACAAAAGAACCGAAATACGGTATCCATGGAGACATGAAGAAAAAGGGTGGACATGGGTTCGGTGTGGCGGTTTTCTTGATAAATCATATAAAAATGGAATAAGATTTAAAGGCTATTATCATGATATAACAGAAGAATTTGAGATGGATATCAAAAATAATGAGCACAAAATAATCGATTTCAAAAAATTACGATTATATTCACCTTACTTTATCGAAAATTGTGAAGGCCTTTTTGAAATTGATATAGATAGTTTAGAAATAAAGACTATTTTTTATAAAAAGAAAAAATATCATAAAATTGATGATGGGGATAATGTTTTTTCTGTTATAAGAAAATGGACACACCCAAACGATATTACACGTTTAGATAATATTTTTGTATCTGCATCTTTAGAACAAATAATCAATAAAAAAAAGATAAAACAAATTGAGTTTAAAACAAAAACAATTTTTGGAGATTATACTTGGGTAGAAGCTAGAATATTTTGTGCCCAAGTAATGGGAATTAAAAAATTATTATTTTATATTTATGATATTTCTGATAGAAAAACTATTTCCTCTTTAGTAAAAGAAAAAGAAGAAATATTAGATGCTTTTTTTAATCTATATTCTACAATTGTTGAAGTGGACTTAGCTACTGAAAAATTACATATATTAAAATCTGTTTTACCTACCAATAATGATCATGATCAAAAAATATTTTCACTAAAACAATTTCTTTTGCTACTTGAAAAAAGATTAATTATCAACTTTGAAAAAAAAGAATTAGAAAACTTTTTAACAATTGATAATTTAAGATTACTTTCTAAAACACAAAAAACATCACATCTTGACCTACGTTTCCAAAAGGAACTAGAAAATTATGAATGGGTCCAATTAAAAACTCTCTATCTTCCCAAGAACAATGAAAAAATATATCTTGTATTTAGTAATGTCGATAGAGAACATATCATTAATTCAATTACAGAAAAATTTGTTTATAAAAAAGGGGATTATTTGTATTATCTTGATACAAAAAATGGCTATTTTTCTAATTTTTCGATAACTGATAACGGTACTGTCATTCCTCCTCAAGAAGGCAATAATTATACTCAAGCAATGATAAAATACACACGACAAAATACCGTTTTAGAAGATCAAGACAGAGTTATCGAACAATTGACTCCTGAATATATACTTAATCGTCTGCAAGAACAAAGTGTTTATAAAATTGAACTAGGTATGTTAGATGAAAATAAAGAATATCGGAGAAAATTAATTACTGTTCAATATTATGATGAAGAAAATAAAATCGTACTTATTCGAAGAAGTGACATTACAAAAGAATATCTTAAACAAAAAAATCAAGAAAACAAGCTAAAAGCTATTAAAAAAGCAGCTGATACAGATGCCCTTACAGGTATCTATAACCGGATTGGTGCTCAGCGTTTAATAGTAGAATATCTTCATAAATCAAATAATGAAATGAGTGCTTTTATTATCATTGACTTAGATAATTTTAAGAAAATCAATGATAGTTTAGGGCATTTACAAGGTGATGAAGTATTAAAGCAGGTAGCTAATATATTAAAAGAAAATTTTCGAAAAACAGATATAATTGCTCGTTTGGGTGGTGATGAATTTATTGTATTTATGAAAAATATTGTTCAAAAAGAAAATGCCATCATATCATTAAATAACCTGCTTAAAAAATTACGATTATCTTATCAATGGCATGAAGAAACAATTCTAATAACTGGTTCTATTGGAGTTGCTGTAGCACCTATAGACGGAGCAACTTTTGAAGTTCTATATAAAAATGCGGATCAAGCTCTGTATAATTCAAAATATTCAGGTAAAAATGGATTTAGTTTTTATAATGAACACTAATGAAAGTTTAAGTCAATATAAAGATCAAATAAAAAGAAACTAAAAAACCTAATTTAAATATTAGGTTTTTTCATCTATATTCTTTTTTATTAATACCTTATTTATGATATGTTTCGTTTTTCATAATTTTAAATGCCCGATAGATTTGTTCTACTAAGACTAGCCTCATCAATTGATGCGGTAAAGTCATCTTAGAAAAACTTAGCCTAAAATTAGCACGATCAAGCATTTCTTCACCATGACCAAGTGAACCACCAATTACAAATGCAATCGTACTTTTACCAGAAATCATGGCTTTTTCCATCTTATTTGATAATTCAACAGAATCTATTTGCGTTCCCGACACATCTAGCAAAATAACATAATCATCCTGCTTAATTTTATCAAGCATCTTACGCCCTTCTTTAGCTTTAATTAATGTTTCATTGGCCAGTGAGCAGTTATCCGGTATACTTTCATCTGCTACTTCATAAACTTCTACTTTGCAATAGGCCTGCAATCTCTTTAAATATTCCTGCATTCCTGCCACTAAATATTTTTCTTTTAAACGCCCAACACAAACTATTTTAATCTTCATAATTACCTCCGCTGACCACATCAATTTGGCTAGCTACTTTAATATTATCGAACTCTAGATTATTTTGATTAAAAATCTTACGATAGGTTTCTAATGCCTTCTCTTTAGTATTAGCTTCCTCACTCAAATGCGCTAAAACAATTTCTTTAGTTTTATCACCGATTAACTCTACCATCATCTTTGCACTATATTCATTGTTTAAATGGCCTAGATCACCATGAATACGCTGTTTTAAAAAATAAGGTCGTTTCGTTGCCATCAGCATCTCAACATCATGATTACTTTCAATAATATAATAGTCTAGATTATTAAGATATTTCCGATTTTTTTGAGATACATAACCAGTATCTGTCATATACAAAATAGATTCATTCACACCAGTAATGATAAAAGCCAGCGGACTTGTCGCATCATGAGATATACTTAAAGGCATGATTTCAAAATGAGCTAATTGAAAACTTTTATATGGCTTGATTTCATGGCTGCTATCGATTCCTTTGATACATCCTTTACCGCAAAAACAGATTCTTTGATCAAATATACTAATATTTTTATTATGGTCATAATGATCGTGTGTTAATAAAACATAATTAATATTACTTTCTTGAAAACCAAGATTGCCAAGTTTATATAATAATTGTTTTCTAGCAATCCCACAATCAATCAATATTCCCACACCATTATCATAAATAAAGGTACTGTTTCCTTTTGAACCACTTGCTAAAATATGAAATTCCATTGTCTTCTCCTTTTATTGTTTTATTATACAAACTTGTATGCACAAAAACAATAAATTTGTCTTGGAAAAAGCAGGATGTGAAAATATTGTCATTAATTTTAAATTTTATGATAAAATAAGAATATAAAGGGGGATTTTCAATATGCCTAGAATTATTACTATTGCCAGAGAATACGGTTCTGGCGGACGCTTAATTGCACAAAAAGTTGCGCAGAAAGTCGGACTTGTATACTATGATAATGAAGTCATCGACTTGGCAGCTCGCGAAATGGGAATGGATGTTGATGCAATCCGTAAAGTAGCTGAACAAAAATCATCTAGCTTTATGTATACAATGTCATCTTCCGCTTTTTCATTACCACTAAATGATCAGGTTTTTGTAATGCAGTCTAAAATCATTCGTCATTTAGCTAATCATGATTCATGTATCATTGTTAATGGATGTGCTGATTATATCCTTGAGGATTATGATGATGTTTTATCTATTTTTATTCATGCACCACTAGAATCACGAATTCGCCGAGTTAAAGAGGATTATCAAGAAGTACATGATGATTATAAAAAATACGTTACTAAAAGAGACAAAGGTCGGAGTAATTATTACAATTACTATACAACAAAAAAATGGGGTCATTTAAAAAATTTCGATTTAACGATTAACAGTGATTTAGGAATCGACGAAGTCGCAACGATCATTGCTGATTTGTTTTTAAAAGGAGAAAAATAGTGACCCAAGAAAATAAGATGGGAACAATGCCGGTCAACAAACTGCTAATTTCAATGTCTCTACCAATGATTATCTCAATGTTAGTTCAAGCAATGTATAATATCGTTGATAGTGTCTTTGTTGCCCAAATAAGCGAAAACGCTTTAACTGCTGTTTCTTTAGCATTTCCATTGCAAAACTTGATGATTGCCTTTGCCGGGGGAACTGCAGTTGGCGTCAATGCTTTATTGTCACGTAGTTTAGGTGAGAAGAATCAAGATCATGTTAACCAGACAGCAGTCAATTCAGTATTTATTTTTCTTGTCACGGCGGTTATATTTATGATCGCCGGACTAACATTGTCTAACCTCTTTTTTAATGTTCAAACAACTAATACTGAAATTGTTAATGCCGGTACCCAATATTCAATGATCGTAGTTGGCTGTTCAATTGGATTGTTTTGTCAATTTCTATTTGAACGATTATTACAGGCAACTGGAAGAACCCTGTTTACTATGGTTACTCAGGGATTAGGTGCCATAATCAATATAATTTTAGACCCTATTTTTATTTTTGGTTTATGTGGCTTTCCTAAAATGGGTGTCGCTGGTGCTGCACTTGCGACAATAACCGGTCAAATCATTGCTTGTCTTTTAGCTCTATTTTTCAATCTTAAATTTAATCATGATATTCATTTTAAATTTAAAAGGTTTCGACCTAATGCTCATATTGTTAAGCAAATATATTCAGTAGGAATCCCATCTATCATCATGCAGTCTATCGGTAGTGTCATGACTTTTGGTATGAATACTATCTTAATTACTTTTTCTACCACGGCTACTGCGGTTTTTGGTGTATACTTCAAATTACAAAGCTTTGTCTTTATGCCTGTTTTCGGTCTTAATAACGGTATGATTCCAATCATTGCCTATAATCTTGGGGCTAAACAAAAGAAACGAATGTTTGATACAATAAAATTGGCAATGATCTACGCTACTGGCATGATGATCATTGGTGTTATCTTCTTTGAAACAATTCCGCAAACTCTTTTAGGTTTCTTTAACGCCTCTGAGGCAATGATAAAAATTGGAACACCGGCTTTAAGAATAATTGCTATTCATTTCATTTTTGCAGGTTTCTCAATTGTTTGTAGTGCAACTTTCCAAGCTGTTGGTAAAGGTACATATAGTCTTTTAACTTCGTTGATCAGACAATTATTAGTATTATTACCTTGTGCTTATGTATTATCATTAACAGGTAACTTAGACTTAATTTGGCTATGTTTCCCGATTGCGGAAATTTTCTCTGCAGTGACTTCTTTTATTTTAATGAAGCGAACCCGTAGACATTTAGAATTTTAAGACTTATGAATCTTCATAAGTTTTTTTGCAGCAAAAAAGGAGCTTGCGCTCCTTTACTTGTGTAATTATTTAAGTCCGTATTTTTTATTGAATTTATCAACACGTCCATCAGCACTAGCAAATCTTTGTTTACCAGTATAGAATGGATGACAGTTTGAACAAGTATCAACACGTACTTCGTCTAAAACTGATCCACCTTCAAATTCGTTTCCACAAGAAGTACAAACGATTTTTACTTTTTTGTAATCTGGATGAATTCCTTTTTTCATAAATATCAATCTCCTTCCGCCTTATAGCATATAGCTACAAAGTAAGTTGCTTTAGTATAATAACATTAAAATATCTAGATTTCAAGTCATTTTTTTAAATTAATCACTAATCTTCGACTTGACGTCTAGTAATCACAGCTCCAAGTGAAATTAACTTATGATCAATATTTTCATAGCCGCGATCAATATGATAAACATTTCCAATTTCAGTAACACCATCAGCCATTAAAGCTGCCACGATCAACGCTGCACCACAACGTAGATCTGTCGCATAAACACGTGCTCCATGTAATGGCGTAGGACCATTAATATAACACATTGCTTCTTCTTGATCAATTTTTGCTCCCATTGAATTCAGCTGATAACAATGTCCAAAGCGTTCAGGATAAATCGTTTCAACTACTTGTGAAGCTCCCTGACATTGAGTTAATAACGCTGTTAGCGGTTGTTGTAAATCGGTTGCAAAACCAGGATATACCTGTGTCCTAATATCAATTGGTTTTAAATTATCAAGGCCGCCATGAACAATAATACTGTCACCAACAATATCCATTTTAACCCCGATTTCTTTTAGTTTAGAAGTTACTGCTTCTAAATGTTGAGGTATAACATTTTGAATAATTACTTTTTCTCCTGCCGCTGCAGCCATCACTAAAAATGTCCCAGCTTCAATTCGGTCAGGAATAATTTCATGATCACAACCACAAAGAGTTTCTACACCTTCAATTGTGATCGTATCTGTTCCAGCCCCACGAATCTTAGCTCCCATTTTCGTAAGTAAATTAACAACATCAATAATTTCAGGTTCCTTTGCAGAATTTTCTATTGTTGTTTTTCCTTCTGCTTTAACCGCTGCCAACAGGATATTGATTGTTGCTCCTACTGAAGCAAAATCCAAATAAATTTTATTCCCAACTAAACGATCAGCTTCAATCGTATAGGTTCCATTATCACTATAACTAACTTTTGCACCTAATGCTTCAAATCCTTTAATATGTAAATCGATTGGTCGTGGTCCTAAAAAACACCCACCAGGCATCTTCATCGTCACTTTTTTGCATTTTCCTAATAAAGCTCCCATTAAATAATAAGATGCTCTTAATTTATCAACTGCATCACTTACTAAAGGTATATTTTTTAAGTTAGAAGGATCAACCACTAACACATCATCATTTTTATCTACTTCACAGTTTAATTCTCTTAACAATACTCCTAGTGCATCGACATCAGAAATATTTGGTACCCCATATACTGTTACAGGACTATCTGCTAAGACAATCGCAGGAATTAGAGCTACCGTTGCATTTTTTGCACCGCTTACCACCACAGTTCCATTCAATTTGTGTCCACCTTCAATGGCAATTACTTCACTCATTTTAGTCCTCCTTAAAATTTAATCTACGTAACTACTATATATTAATTTATTGTTAAAAACAACCAAAAAATGTATTTTTAAAAGTTTCGAATTTTTTTGACAATATCTAATATATTTCTATTTTCAAAACATAAAAAAATCTACCAAACTAATATTAACTCAATATTAACGAAAAAAAGAAACCTTTATGTAAATAGCTTCTAATTTTTCTATATTTCATTAAAAATACTACTCTGTTATCACTTCAAACTAACCTTGATTAATTAAATTAAAAGCAGAACAAATCTGTTTACAAATAATTAAAGCAAAAAGATAAACAAACATAAAAATGACTGATGAATATGCTTCAATTCATAATACAATTATTAAAGAATTTATTAATGTTATACAATCATCTTTTTATTAACTGAAAGTATTCCTTTACACCCTAATATATTTACGATTTTAGCAACTTTAAAGTAAAAAAGGATTTCACATATGTGAAATCCCCATTAACTATAGTTATAATTAAGCTTTACCAATGCAACCAAAGATTTCCATTTTTTCTTTAACACATTCTTGGATAGCTGCAGCACCTGGTGCCAATAATTTACGAGGGTCAAATCCTTTACCTTCTAAATCTTTTCCAGCTTCAATGTATTTTCTTGTTGCTTCTTGGAAATATAATTGACATTCAGTATTTACATTGATTTTAGAAACACCTAAAGTAATTGCTTTTTTAATCATATCCTCTGGAATTCCAGTTCCACCATGTAATACTAATGGTAATTTACCAGTTTCTTTTTGAATTGCATCTAATGCATCAAAATCTAAACCTTCCCAATTTTCTGGATATTTACCATGAATGTTTCCAATACCTGCTGCTAAGAAGTCAACTCCTAAGTCAGCGATCATTTTACATTCTTTTGGATCAGCTACTTCACCTTTACCAACGACACCGTCTTCTTCTCCACCAATTGATCCAACTTCTGCTTCTACAGATACACCTTTTGAGTGACATAATTCAACGATTTCTTTTGTTTTTTCAATATTTTCTTCAATTCCATAATGAGAACCATCGAACATGATTGAAGAGAAACCAGCTTCTAAAGCAGCTTTAGCTCCTTCATAGCTACCATGATCTAAATGTAAAGCTACTGGTACAGTAATTCCTAAAGAATCTACCATTGCTGATACCATTGCTGATACAGTTTTGAATCCAGTCATATATTTAGCAGCACCTTCAGATACTCCTAAGATTACTGGAGCTTTTAATTCTTCTGCAGTTAAAAGAATAGATTTTGTCCATTCTAAGTTGTTGATGTTAAATTGACCAACTGCATAATGTCCTTCTTTTGCTTTATTTAACATTTCTGTTGCTGATACTAATCCCATAAAATTTCTCCTTTTCTTTTTACTCCTATATATTACTATTATTTAATTGAAATTTCCATAGTAACACAAAGTTTTTTTGCCTATTTCCTATATTTTTACCCCATTATCTGAGTCGTAAGCGATTTCTTTTTTAGAAAATAAAGAAAATGCAGCATCAATGATGCTACATCACTAAAAAATAGATATACACGATGAATAGCAGTGGGAAACTTGTTGCTACTGGCGGGACATAACATCAACTACATTTTCTCCTTATCTATAAAAGATTGAATTATTAAACTATTTGGAGAACAATTAAAAAATCAATCTCTAAAGATAACATATTAAATCTGCGCTCATTATATCAAACAAGGTTTGATACGGTTTTATTATATTACATTTTATTATTATGTCAATAATAATTTATTATAAACAAAAAAATAAAAGACCACCACCGGTGATCTTTATATTAGCTGTCTATTCTTTAACGCTTGATATAAATTATCTAGAGCCTGCACTAATAAACAGCGCGGCATCGCTAAATTAAATCTCTCAAAACCTGCTCCACCAACACCAAAAATATATCCTTCATCAAGCCATAATTTAGCTTCATTGACCATAAATGCTTCTAATTCCTCGTGTGTCATTTGCAAAGCACTAAAATCAACCCAAACAAGATATAACCCCTGAGGTTTAATCATTTTGAGCATTGGTAGTTTTTTCTTTAAAAAACCATCAAGATATTTAATATTGCCATCAAGATAAGCCACTAATTCATCAACCCACTTATCACCATGATTATAAGCTGCTTTACACGCTTCAATACCAAAAATTGTTGGTTCCACCGGAAATCCTAGTGAACTTTTAACCTTAATAAACTTTTCTTTTAATTTATGATTAAAAAATAATATATTAGACGTCTGTAAACCCGCCAGATTGAAAGTCTTACTTGGTGCTGTACAAATAATTGTAAATTCTTTAAATGAGGCATCAACATTAACAAAAGGAAGGTGCTTATTCCCCTTATAAATAAAATCTTGATGAATTTCATCACTGACTACCAGTACATTATGTTTCTTACAAATATTACCTAATTTAAATAATTCTTCTTTATTCCAAACTTTTCCTATTGGATTATACGGATTACATAAAATAAACATTTTCACATCATTATCAATAATCAACTGCTCAAACAAATCAAAATCTAGTTCGTATGTTTGACCAGTAAACATCATCGGACATTCAATTTTCTTACGTTGATTTTCATCAATAGAAAAATCAAATGGATAATACACTGGTTTATTAATAATAATAGCATCACCGGGAGCTGTAAAAGCATTAACTGCGATTTTAAGCGCTGTTACTACCCCCGTTGTTGTTACAATATTATCTGCATTTATATCTAATTGATGGCGACGCTTCATCCAATTACAAACCGCCTCATAATAATCATCGCCAGCCATTGAATACCCATACACTGCATGTTTAGCGCGTTCAATAATTGCCTCAGTAACTTCTGGCAAGGTTTCAAAATCCATATCAGCAACCCATAAAGGTAAAATATCTTTCGGTTTTCCTTCTTTTTTCCAAGTATCCCATTTAATACATTTTGTATTTCTACGTTTGACTATTTTATCAAAATCATACATTCTTACAATCTCCTTATAATCCACTTATTATCGCAATACCTGTTTATCTTTGAATTCCATCATTGAAAAGTGGCATAACGTGATTCCTAATGCCATGGATAAATTTAGTGAGTCAATTTTATCACTATGAGGGATAAATACACTTTGCCCATATTTTAAATAATCATCTGGCAGTCCGCTGCTCTCATTACCAAAAACCAATGAATGTTTATTATTTGCAGCAGTAATCTGATGAATATTTTTAGCTCCTTTTAACATCAATGGATAGACTTCACGTTCAGGGTATTTAGTTAGATATTCATCAAAACTATTAAAATATTCAAAATTAATATTAAACAAAGCCCCCATCGATGCCCTAATTACTCGTGGATCAAAAACATCGACTCCAGGACGAATAATCGCTAAATTAGTATAATTAAAACCTAACATAGTTCTAATAATCGTCCCCATATTTCCCATATCTCCGGGATTAACTAAAACAACATGATTAGCATCTTCTAAATCCATCGTATATTTCTTAATGATTGCAATAGCAAAACAATTATCTTTTTTCGCTAATTTATTAATTGTATTATCACTTTCAATTAATTCAATTTTATTTTGTTGACATAAATTCTCAATAATTTTAACACCCTTATTTTGATAAGAGTTACTTTTGAGATAAACACGCATCACCAATTCTGGTTTATTCTCTAATAATTCAATCGTTTCAAAAACCCCAAGAGTATATGTATAATCAAAATCTTTATGATATGTTTTTATTTTCATTTTATAAACCTTTCAATAAATCAATTTGCTTTTTCAAATCCTGCTGCATTGATAAAAAATGTGCTTTATCAAAATCAACACCTTGATCAATTAAATCTAAAAGATCATTATATTTATCATATGCTAATTCTAATAACGAGATTTGAATTTCTAAATCTAACTCATTATTAGCATCATTTACAATTTGATTAATATCTTTATATTTATCTTTAAATACCTGTTGCAAATCAACTGTCTTTTTCTTCTTACCAAACAATCCCATTTCAACTACCTCCATTGTTATTTTTATAATTATAGCGTGTTTACTTAGTTTTGAAAAGTTTGTTATTTTTAAATTGAGAGATGTTTATATAACTTCCCGAAAGGAATCACTGGTGCTGGTTTGCCTGGATGCTCTCCTAACATTTTTTCCATCCAGATCATGTCATGCCATTGATTAAACTTATAGCCGCATTTAGTAAAATAAGCCACCTTTTGATAACCAAAATGTTCATGAAACACAATACTTTCTGGATTCCCAGCAGTAATACAAGCATTTAAATTAATAATATTTTGCTGTTTCGTAATTTCTTCTAATTTATGGTATAACATACTGCCAATTCCTCCACCTTTATAATCAAGGTCAATATAAATCGATGTTTCTACAGCCCACTGATATGCAGCCCGACTTTTAAATGCGGATGTATAAGCATAGCCTACTATCTTATCATCAAGCTTAGCAACAAGATACGGATACTTTTCTAAAGTTGAAACAATTCTTGCCCTAAATTCTTCTAAAGTTGGTACTTCATATTCAAATGTGATTGCTGTTGTTAGTACATAAGGTCGATATATTTCCAATAACCTTGCAGCATCATCAGCTGTTGCAACAGCAAGCCTAATTTTCGTCATTGATAATTCCTCCATTTTTCTAAGATAAACTGTATAATCATGATATAATAATACTAACTTTATCAAAGGAGAATAGCAATGGATAAAATAAAAGATTTATATCAAGATGACCTAATCTACATTTTCACTCGTTCACAATTACGTGACTTAAACACTGATTACTTGGCAATCATTAAAAATGAATGTTCTATTCAGACAATCAATAACTGCATAACAATGCACTATCAAGATGATTTCGAATCATTATTAGCTTTTTCTCTACCGACTAAAAACAGAAAAAACAAGCAGTTAATTTCTTTAAATCAATGCTATAAAATCATGGATAAAATTCATTACGGTGTTTTATCATTCACCCATGAAGGACTACCTTATAGTGTAGCTTTAAATCACATCATTATTGATAACCGTATTTTTTTTCACTGTGCTAAAAGCGGCTATAAACTAAACAGCATTGAACAGCGTGCCACTTATCTTATAGTTGAAGATCTAGGTATTAATTTAAAAGCAGGAACTCATAACCATAATTCCGTCGCTGTCTTTGGAACAGTTCATGAAGTAACTGAGTTTGAGACAAAAAAAGCTGCACTATTAGAAATAGTCAGCCATTTAGCGCCAGAACACCCATACAATGATAAGATGGTCGATACAACTAATATCATCGAATTAGAAATTGATTATATTAACGGAAAAACACATATTCGTTAATTATCAAATTCACAATAAACAAAGGTAATACTAAAATACTTCAAATCAAACAGTTCCTAGCTGTAATGCCCTTTAAGTTGTTTTAACAACAGAGCTTATTATATCTAGGAGCTTTTTAAATTCACAACTACTATTTCACTGTGTTTTGCAGTTCTCATTGCATATCCCCAGCCACCCATTCCTGAGGTCACGATCCCATGAAAATTATTATTTACTTCAATTCCATAGTTCAAATCATTAACCCTAATAAAACTAAATAAGAAATTTAAAGGAAATATTTGTCCAGCATGAGTATGACCTGATAATTGTAAATCAATTCCCAATTGTTCATTTAATTCATAATCATGTGGCTGATGATCCAATAAAATAAGCGGTTTAGAAGTATCTAAAGGTTCCGTCAAATCTTTTAAAGCTTCTCGCTTTTTTACAACATAGTCTTTACGCCCAATTAAATAAATATCATCCAATTTAGTAACATCGTCCAACAATACCTTAATCCCTATTTCTTTTAATTTCTTAACAATATTAAATTCCCTAAGTGGTGAGCCACCTTGGAAACCAATTTCATGATTTCCTTCAATATAATAAACAGGGTATTTGCTAGCCAATATTTTAAATACCTGTAATGAATAATCAAATTCATCTTGGGTGGTCCCTTCATCATAGATATCACCAAGTAGAATAATCCCACTTGGAGCAATAGCTTCAGCATGTTCACTAAGCTTTGTTAAATCCGCCTTAGTGACAACTGTTCCTAAATGGATATCAGAAACTACCATTAGGCTTTTATCTACAAAAGATTTATTGATTATTACATCATACGTAGTAATAACAGTATTTTTAGCATTATAAATTCCATAAAAACTTAAAATAACACTGGCAGCCAAAGCAACCATTCCCCGTTGATAAATAAATTTAAAATAACGATTAAATCTAGTTTTGTATAAAATTAAATTAATAATATCAAAGATTACAAAACAAATACATGCATTAGCCAAAAAACCAAAGAAAATCAAATTATATAAACACAAGCCGATTAAAATTCCAATAATAACTGTTGTAATAATCTTTCGATATTTTGCTTTAGCAAAAACCAAATGTGTATGATAAGCAAGATATACTGTCATAACTGCTACCAAAGTCATCTCCATTAAAACAAACCAGCTCATAATAAAATCATCTCCTTAGTAAATTATATCACAAAATAATCTTAAATTATCTCACTATTGTCAATAAAAAAACTAAACTAAGATCATTTGAAATCACTTCTTTTTTCGCACACTTAAGCTTCAAAAATAGTAATACATTACAAAATCTGTTTAGTTTTTTATGTTCTTATTTACTAATCAAATCAATTACTACAATCTCGCAATTTTTACTAGTTCTCATGGCAAACCCCCAAGTCCCCATTCCCGAAGAAACGATCGCATTAAAATTATCATCATGACGATAACCATAATTCATCTCATTAATTCCTAAAAGATTCCAAAGCGGTAACATCGGAAATACTTGTCCAGCATGAGTATGACCAGAGATCATCAAATCAATTCCTAGCTTTTTATTTTCCTCTAATGAGCGAGGCTGATGATCTAATAAGATCACTGGTTTATTCTGATTCATCCCGTTAATAATCTGTTCTACAGGTTTTCGCTTTTTAATCTTATAATCTTGACGTCCTACAATATTTATATCCTCAAATTCAACATATTCATCATTTAAAGTATTGACTCCTGCCAATTGCAATCGTTCTAATATGTTATGTTCTTTTAATGGGGAACTACTATAACCAACTTCATGATTTCCAATTACATAATAGACTGGATAGGATTTAGCTAACTGGGTGAATATTTTCATCGAATCATCAATTTCATCGCTACTGGTATTTTCATCATAAACATCCCCAACTAAAAAAATCATATCTGGTTTAATTTTCTCAGCTTGCGTAACAAGCTGTTTTAGATTTACTGTTTTAACAGCTGTTCCCAAGTGAATATCGGAAAGTGCCATGATCTTTTTATCCTTAAATTCCTTATTAATACTTACTTGGTAATTTGTGATTACAATATTATTTGCATTATATATCCCATAAACACTCAAGCTTAAACTACAAATAAGTACTCCAATAAGATAAACTTTTTGATATGGTCTTTTCAATTTTGTCTTAAATATAAGCGGGTAAATTAAATCCGCAATTATCAAACAAATACACAAATTGATTAAAAATCCTAAAATTATCATTTCAATACTTACACTTACAGCAACTAAAACAATAATTACTGCTGCAACAACTCCATGCTTATTTAAATATTTTTTAAAATGATATGCAATAAATATATTGATCAAGATAGCAATTACTACCATCATTACGGTTAAAATCAAAAACTATCCCTCCTTTAAGAATAAATTATACCACAGATTATATTTATGGTATAATAACTCCGAGGTGAAATTATGCATAAATTAGCGTGTCCAAAATGTCATGAATCAATCGTTCAAGAAGGAAATTCATATAAATGTGCCAATAATCATTGCTATGATCTAGCTAAAACTAAATATTTAAATTTGTTATTAAATCCTGATAAAGCTACAAATAACCCTGGTGATAGTAAAGAAAGTTTAGTTGCCCGCAAAGCATATCTAACTAAAGGATATTATGATGTCATTTTAAATTCAGTTATTGACTGTATAAAAAAATATCGTGATGATACCCCACTAGATATACTTGATCTCGGTTGCGGTGAAGGATATTATACTCGAGGATTAAAAGAAATCTTTAGCCAAGACACTATTTATGGATTAGATATATCTAAAGAAGCTATCAATATGGCCACTAAATATACTAAAGATGTTTATTGGCTTGTCGGTAATAGTAAGAACTTACCTATCGTTGATCACTCATTAGACTTTATCACAGCTCTATTTACAGTCGTAAATCAAGATGAGCTGAAACGTACTTTAAAAAAGGGTGGTTATATTATCCATGTAACTGCCAACCCAAATCATCTAATTGAAATAAAAGAATTAATATATGATGAAATCAAAGTTAAAAGTGACAAATATATTCGTTTAGATTTTGAAACAATTGAAAGCTATGATCTAGTTCATCAAGTAAAAATTGATAATCGTGAAGATGCTTTAAATTTACTAAAGATGACCCCCCATTATTACCATATAAAAAAAGAACGCCGGGGCGTTCTTGATGAATTAGAACGATTAGATATTACAATTGATATTAAAATAACAATATATCAAACAAGCATCGATTAACCGATGCTTATTTTTATTATCAGTATGATTTGAAGTCCTAGAAGCAAAGGTATTCCATACTTAAAAATATTTTTCCTAGTCTTATGATTAAATCCATACATCGCTAATATCGCTCCTAGTGAACCACCAAACAAAGCGCCTATTAATAGTATCTTCTCAGAAACTCGCCAATGATGATGAATTGCTTTATACTTATCAATTCCATATAATAATATCATCATCAAGTTAATTATAATTATATAGCTGATTAATAATTTCATCGGTCTTCTGTTATCTCCAAATAGATATCATGATTCCCCTAACAACATATTTCAAGAGAACCTATTAAATTTTTATAGTGTTTCTTTGCATTATATTAAATCATTATTTCATCAAAATATTTCGTTATTTAATACTATTTTTATCGATAAAAAAAACGAACCATCTTAACAACATTAAAACGACTTTTTTCAAAAAGAATCCGCGCAGGAATCCTTTTTTCATCACCACAATCTAAAAAGATAATATCTAGACCCTTTTTAGTTTCTTCGTAACCGACAATCGTTACCCAGTGCCATAAATCATCTCGAATCTTACGACGTCGATGTGTTAAGATCAATAATCCTAAAGGATTACCATGCTCAATACTCTCTTTAACAATTTCACTAGCATCATAAAGTCTTGGACGTCTAAAAATACGATACTCACAATTATTTAACAATTTACTCAATCGTCTTGCATATAAAAAGACATACGGAAATCCACGCTTACCAGGTTCCATCAGCTTGAACATTTCATTCATGTAGTCTAAATACGTTGATTTATCAAATTCACGTTCTCTTTTCGTATAATAGATAAAAATATCAGTAGCACTAACACTTGCACAACCAGCTTTACGAGCCCAAGAGTCAGCAAACCAATCTTGATTACCACCCTGACCAATCAATTCTTTCTCTTTATAAATTTTTGGATAATCTAAAATCATCATGCCACCTTCTTTCCATATCTCCATTATACGTTATTATGTCCAAGTTCGTCACTAATTAGATAAGAAAAAGAACTAAAATTAAGATGACTTTAATTCTCTCGTTTAGTGCCACTGCTATCATATTTAAGATACTCCTCAATATCATTACAACCTATAACCGGACTGTCGCCTTAAGTCTTACGAGCCAACACCCCCAATATAGCAGCATAATTAATAAGATATTCATCATCATAATGATGTGATAAACCGTAAAAAACGGTAAGAGAACTACGATTATCTCTAATTCTTTAATCAATAAACAATCTTTTTCTAGCATTCTTAATAAAAATGGTTTGCAACTAAAAAAGAAGATATAAAATTTTATTTAATCATGTTATCTCCTCAAGCTGAATTATATTCAGCTTATGATTCTAAATGTTTAAAAATTGAGCTAACTTACTGTCTTGGCAGTGAGCCTTATATTCATAAAATTCATTATTTACCAAAAAATTAGTTCTTGATGAAAAAATTGAAGCTGAAAATTTTTCTATTTATCGCTTTTTGCATCAAAATAATTGTAAGATCTGTTTTGTAAAAATAAAAAAGCCCTTTGGGACAAGAGCTTTTTTTAATATCTGTATTCTATACGGGAAAACGAATACTATTATAGATATTTGGGACACGTTTATAATACCATAATATCTTATTAATAGTTTTCAAATAGTGAAAATCAATTTTCATATAATGAAAATTTTATCAAAAATTATCTAAATAGCCACCCATTTCAAAATATATAACACTATCATCAATAGATTTGAAAACAACTTTAACATATTTATCATCAAAATAACGATATATTTTAGCAATTGTTCCCGGAGCCATTTCTTGTTTATATAAAATACTTACTTCTTTAAAATAATGTTGTTCAAATATCCTTAGACCCACAGCATCAAATGCCCATTCAATATAACGACTATTATTCATATGTTGATTTACATCAACATCACTATATAAAACTTGACGTTCCATGACATAATCCAATGGCAGTTCTTTAATAATTTCATGATATTCTTCGATCGTATAATCATAAGACTTGATTTCTGGCATTATAATTCCTGCTTTATCAGGTTTAGTAATTCTTCGTTTTTCTAAATCTATTAAAGTCCATAATGAGTATACTGATGCTATTTCATCACCGTTTTCATCTTCAACCCAATAGTTACGTGTGAACTGGATTCTTTTACAGGCTGCGGCACGAGTTTTTAATCTTATTTTTTCATCTATCTTAATTGGTCTTTTTAAAATTAATGTTTCTTTAGCTAAAACAAAACCATATCGTTCCCCTAACTCCGGCCTCCATATTCCTACTTCAACAGCATTTTTAGTTGCTAAATCTGATAACTTGGATAATAAAGATGAGATTCGATAGTTTCCTTGATAATCAGCTTCTTGACATTCAATTGTTAAATCGCAATAAGAAACAATATTCTCCATAATATCTCCTTTTTTTTATACTAAAATATAAATATCAGTATATAATAACTATATAATAAAACAAATTAAAACTATTGTATAGAGGTAATCATATGAAGAAGATCAATAAAAAGAGGGTAGCCTTTGCATCACTGGTAATAATCTGCTTAATCATAATAATCGCACTTATTATCAATTTAACTATCTTACCATTATTTAATAATTCAAACGGTGTTACAAAAAATAAGCAAGCTAAAGCAAAAAAAGAAAGCTATGATACTGTATCTCTGGTTGCTGTTGGTGATAATATTATTCATGAGCGTGTTTTTCAATATGCCAGCACTAACGGTACATATGACTTTACCCCTTGCTATAAACATATAAAAAAATATATTCAAGATGCTGATCTTGCTTTTATTAATCAAGAAACAATTTTAGGTGGTGATACCTTAAAAATTACAGGATATCCGGCTTTTAATTCACCAAGTGAATTAGCTAAAAATTTAATTGACACTGGGTTTAATATGATCAATGGTGCTACTAATCATTCTTTCGACCGTGATTTTGAAGGTGTTAAAGCGGCTTCTCAGACTTGGCGCCAATATCAAGATATTATTTATACTGGTACATACGATAGCCAAAGTGATCGTGATACAATTAGGATCATTGAAAAAAACGGTATCAAATTTGCACTTTTATCTTATACCCAAAGTCTCAATGAATATAATACTAATCCTTATAAGTTGTTAAAACAAACTGCCTATGCTGTCCCCTTATTGGAGGATACAGCAGCAATCAAAGCAGATGTTCAAAAAGCCAAAGAACAAGCAGACGTAATAATCGTCTCTGCCCATTGGGGTGATGAAAATGAGGCGGAAGTAACTGCTAAACAACAAGAGTATGCTCAACTATTTGCTGATTTAGGAGTTGATTTAGTAATCGGAACTCATCCTCATATCATTCAACCTGTTACATGGGTGAATGGCCAAAGTGGGAATAAAACACTCATTGCTTACAGTTTAGGAAATTTTTTAAGTACAATGGAAACTCAAGATACACAATTAGAAGGAATGTTATCATTAAACTTTATTAAAAAAGATGCTAAAATTTTTATAGATGACATTACCTGGACACCACTAATCAATCATTTCGGTGATAATACTGTTGAAGTTTATCCTCTTGCAAAATATCCAGATGATAAATTAGCTAAACATTTTGTTTTACATGATAAACCTAACATTATTCAGCAATACAAAGCCAAAACAAGAGATGTTATTGGTGATAAAATAACTATAAAGGACTAAATCCATGAATAAAAAACGCTTAAATAAAAAGAAAGTATTATTAGTTTTTATTCCCCTTATTATTGCCGGTACTATAATCTACTGGTTCTTGCCTAGTAATTCAACCAAAACAGAAGAAAAGCAACCGAAAAAAACAGTTAATAACGATCCCCAATATTATCAAACTTCGTTAAAAGAACGTTATGAAAACTATCAAAAAACTAATCCCGATCTTTCGACAGAAGAAATAATTACCCGAGTTAACATGAATCTTGATTATCCTTTCTATGAAGTAATCATTCCTCAAAATAAGCCATTAGAATTAAATACAATCGTAAATAAATATTATAAATTAGATGATAACTTCACTCCCGATGATCTTATTTACATCAATGATACTTATGCCAATACAAGTGATCCTGCCTATAAATATCGAAAACATCAGATGCGAAAAGTTGTTTATGATGATTTTATTGCATTAAAAGAAGCATGTAAAACTAAAGGCTTTAATCTATACGTCGTTAGTGGCTATCGTTCGACAACCTGGCAAACCGAAATCTATAATCATATGGTGAATACATACAGCGTTGCTAAAGCTGACCAAACTTGTAGCCGCCCCGGCCATAGCGAACATACGACCGGTCTAGCTTGTGATATTGCACTTGATAATTACAGTTTTGAAGACGTTATAAAGCATCCCCAATATCAGTGGTTTCTTGGACAACTAGCTAACTACGGCTTTATTATTCGCTATCCAGAAAACAAAGATACACTTACCGGATATAGCTACGAATCTTGGCATCTTCGCTATTTAGGAAAAGATTTAGCTAAAAAAGTGACTGCTAGTAATTTAACATATGATGAATATTACGCACAAAATTATGCAAAATAGCCTGTTTCAGTACTCAGGCTATTATTTTTTCACTAAAATTTATGATGATTATTAAACTTTTATCAATTTTTATATAGGCTAATTCATGATTTTCTAGTATAATAGAGATATTGAAAGAAGGAGTATGACTAATGGATATTATTACAAATGTATTACCTTTTTTGGTATTTTTAGCCTTATTATGGTTTACATACACAAATATTTCTTTAGCAGTAGCAATGTATCGCGCAAAAAAAGATGATAGTACCCTATCATCATGTCTAAGCAATACTGGTAAATATTTTTACATTGGCCTAACAATTTTCTATATTGCCTTATTTGTGGGGAGCGTTGCTTTAATGGTATTAGCGCTAATCAACAATAAATTAGACGACCTATATTTACCACTAAATGTCTTAACGATCGGAACACTAGCGATTGGTTTTCTTTTACAGCAAATCATCTTAGTTGGGCACCGTCAAATGATGATCGGTAAGATCAAACTGGATTATCGTAAAATTAAACGTGTTTCATATCCAAAAGCAAAAAAATTAAGATTTGTTTATGGACAAAGAACTTATGAAACTCCACTTCGTTTTATCGATGATTTCAAACTAAAAAAAGCTTTACAAAAAGCTCGTTAAACTCTTATGGGTAGCAAAAAATGCTACCCTTTTAGTTTACAATTTAATTTGCATTGATATCCTTGCAATTCGATTATAAAATTTCTCAAAAGAATCGTTCCCTTTAAAAATATGATTAATTATCTTCCCATCCTCAACATAATACATTTCTGATGCATATGATGCAACCAAGCAATCATGAGTAACCATAACAATCGTAATACCATATTTACGATTAATCTCTGTAAAATACTCCATTAATTGCTTAGCCCTAATACTGTCTACGTTCCCTGTCGGCTCATCAGCAAAAAGAATTTTTGGCTTACATACAAGTGCACGAGCAATTGCAATTCGCTGCTGCTGACCCCCTGAACATTCAAAAGGGTATTTATCTAAAAGTTCTTCAATACCTAAACTGCTAATTATTTGCTTGATTTCTGCTTCATTGATAATATTCTTTTTATTAAGTTTTAAAGAAAATAAAATATTGTCAATTACTTTTAAAGAATCTATCAAATTATAATCTTGAAAAATAAATCCCATATATCTCTTTCTAATATTTGCTTTTTCTTTATCCGACAACCCAACTATATTCTGATCAAAGATTAATAATTTTCCTGAAGTAGCCTCATCAATTGTTGATAGAATATTTATCAATGTTGTTTTACCAGAACCTGAAGTCCCCATAATACATGCAAAAGTCCCCTTATTTACTGAAATTGAAACTCCATTTAATGCCGTTTTAGGATATGGTGTATTTAAGCCATACACTTTTTTTAAATTAGCCGTTTTAATTATTTCTTCCATTTTCTTATCCTCATTTCCTCTTGATATACAGCAACTCGATATGAAATAAACAATGGAATAATAAGCTCTAATATAAGAAATAATGCAGACAAAACTCCCATTTTACCACGATAGACAAAAGCAATATTTAAATTTGATAAATATACCAATGATAAGACCGCAATCATTTCATACATCAATGTTTTTTCTTTTTTTGTCATATATCTGATTTCTTCATAATTAAGACCTAATCGACTTAAATTACGATAATATTGCTTTTTATTAATTTGATTAATTCTAAAACGATTAATCAATGTAAAGCTTAAAACAATATTTGTTAGCACATACCCCAATTGAAATAAGATCGTATACTGTAAATCATCAAGATTAGTACACATCATTGTTAATAAAATTGCAGAAGATAATACAAACATTAAAATAACTGATTTCATCTGCTGCAGATTCAAAATAAAGTTATTAAAAATTAGACTTTCTTTAGCATCAATATTCTTTAATTTAATCCACTTTTCTAATAAGTTAGGAAAACACATAACACCTAAATTATATGCTCCTATTACATATAAACCGGCTGGAAAAATCAATCCCTGATTTAAATCACTGATGTAGATAGTAAAAGTACCTATAATAAATAATACAATATAATTAACGTTAGCTACTATCGTTATTCGCCTTCTTTTCTTAAACGAGACGATTTCATCATTTTTAAGTAAATCAGGAATAACTCCGCGGATAGAATACGATATTTGCATAAAAGTCATAAAAACTAATAGAAGCAGTACCAAGGGCAAAGAATCGACATATGTTTCTAAAGCATAATAAAAGATATTTTCACTAACCCCCATATAAAGATAAGCAAGTGCCTGACATAATGGAATCAGCAAAAAACTAATTCCCACAGCAATTAAATAACTAATTAAAGTGATTACAATCAACTGAATCATCTGGAAAAATAAAATTTCTCGATCACGACACCCCATTATTTTCAATAGACCAACAATCCGTGAATTTGTTTTATTATAGTAATTACAAGAATACATTATTAATGAAATAAAAATCACTAATAAAATAATGACCATTGTCCCTTTATACATTCCATCATAAAATCGCATCACTTCGTATTCAGTAATTGCTTCATAACCATAAAACTTTGTTGTATCTTTTAAAATATTTACTAAATAGTTAATTATGGGATTATTAAAGAATTGGAGAAAAATAATACATACACATAAAGTTATTGTAATTGTAATTCCAAGATTTAAAGCTTTTTTTCGCTCTTTCCATAGCATCTGTAAAGAAATCTGCAGCATCCCAATCCCTCCTTTTTTATTAAAAAGATGCTTTAATAATATCCTTTTCTTCCTTTACTCTAAACTATTGTCTAAGCGTATAGTCAATGTTTTTAAATAAAAAACGATTAAAACCGTACACTATTTTTAGTGTACGATTTTAATCACTTCGTTTACTTAATTCTTTTTGTTCACATTCTTTTATATCATCACCAATTAACTTATGACGATAATATCTAGATTTCTTTTTGACCTCTTGGTTAATCTTTCTATAACCATATTGTTCAATCAAAGTTTTCTCACCAGAAAAAAGATTAACTCCTAAACCTAATTTGTTTCCATCTATTTTTACCCCCATTGCTGCTAAAATAGTAGGATACATATCAATAATTGAAAATTTTCGGTTTTTATTAAATTTTGTAGTAACTACACTATTAATAAAGCAGTTGTATGGTGTCCGAACATAATCGTGATCAAGATTAGTAAAAAACTTTTCTGACATACTATTATGATCACCAGTAATAACTATAGTTGTATTTTCATACCATGGCTGGCTCTTGCACCAATTTATAAAATTATTCACTTGTTTTGATTGACAGGCAATTACGTTTGCATATTGGCTTTTATATTTATGCTGACAATCTTCACATACATACCCATCAGGTGTATGCGTATCAATCGTGACTAGCTCCATATTAAAAGGTTTACCACTTTTAGCCAATTTAGTAATATCCGCTTTAGCAAACTCAAATAACTTTTTATCTTCATAACCCCAAAAAACAAAATAATCTTTAGCAATTCTTCCTTCCTCAACTGCGGTATTGTAATCGGAAATATAATAGTTACCATGTTGTTTATAAAAATTTGATGTACACCCAAAATTACTATCAGAACCCATCATGATTTCATTTATATAACCATGCTGTTCCAAAATTTCACCAAGTGTATAAACACCACTAAAAAAATTCGATTTATCATTATATGATTTTGAATTAAATGGTACTAACAGCGGAATTCCTGCTTCTTGTCCAACCATTGAAGCAATCGTCCACTGTGTTCCCTCTAAGGTCAAACTTCCACCGATTTGGTTATGATGAGAAAAGTTAATATTTTGATTCGCTAATGCATCAAGTTCAGGCATATAAGAAACATCTTGACCACCACCCGATGTTTTTGCTAAATAAGCATTTTCGATAGATTCTAAATAGATATGAATAATATTTCGTTTACAGCTTGGAAAAGTTAACGTTACCCCTTTGGGATCAACATAATGTTCTTCATATAATTGTGTTTTTCTAAGCATATCAAAAACATATCCAAAAATTTGATAATTATACAAAGCAAAGAGCAAAGAACCAATAATTGCAAAACAACCAATTGCAAATATATGCGCTATTAAATATATATGAAATGCTGGTAAAGGTAGATTAAAAACGATTATTTCTGTGAATGCAACAATTACAAAACTCTGAGGAACTGTATGAAGAAACCAGTCAGTATAAATTCCATCATCTGTACCATCCATAGGAACTTTTAAATGAAAAATCATTTGATTTAATGTCTTCACAGAAAAAGTTCGATTTCCCCAAATAATTGAGGCTACGATCAAAACTGCAATAAATATCATCAATGATCCAATCACTTCTTTAAATGTAATTAACTGTATTATTCTTTCTATCATCACAACCATCTTTCTTCTTATTATTTCTATTTATTCTAGCATATAAATAGACCTAAAACAAAAATTTCATTCACCAAACTTTACCATATTTTTACATTTACCTTACTCTTCTTATGTGAATTTTAAATTAATAAAGTATATTTTTATTAGATAATAATAAAATGACTAATACTATATTTATTTTACAAGAGTAAGCTTAAATTCTTGATAATGCTTAGAATCGACTCCGATACAAATTGAAACATCACCTGGTTCAACAAGATATTTCATTTCATAATTCCAAATAGCAAAAGCATCTGAAGTTAAATGAATACTTATCTGTTTTGATTGATAGGCTTGAATTTTTACTTTATTAAAAGCCTTAAGTTCAATTACTCTAGAAACAACTGAAGCCTGATGATCCTTTAAATAAACTTGTATTACATCTTCACCATCATAGGTACTGTTATTGTATATTTCTAACTGCAAATCAATTCCATTTTCAAGTAAATCGGTTATTTTAATGGCTTTAGGTACCTTGATATCTCGATAAATAAATTGTGAATAACTTAAGCCATAACCAAAAGGTAACAGCGCTTCACCGGGCATGTCAACATAATCTTTTTGTGCTCCATTATGTTTATGATTGTAATAACAAGGTAATTGTCCTACATGTTGCGGTATAGAAACACTTAAATGCCCACTTGGATTATAATCTCCAAACAAGACATCAGCAATTCCCTCACCGCCTCTACTACCAGGATAAAAACTTGCTAAAACTGCTTGAGAATGCTTTAGAACCGTATTTATGACGTGTGGCCTGCCTTGAATCAATACTGTTACTATGTGTGGATTCACTTCTTTCAAAGCTAATAAAAGCTCGTTTTGATAACCTTCTAGTTCTAATGAAGCTAAATCAATGTTTTCCCCACAATTCATTTGGTTTTCTTGATTTGCTTTTACCGCACCATTGTTTTCAAAGGTATCTTGATATAATCTTGTACTATTACCGCCTAATACTAAAATAACAATGTCCGCCGCTTTAGCTGCCACGAGTGCGGGCTCAATATCGAATTTTCTTCCCCGTATTGAACATCCCTGTACATAGATAGGGGAAATTTCTGTTTTTTGGCAAATACCATCGTACACTGTAACAATATCACTTTTGTTTTGATAAGCAGTATAGTCTCCAAGTTGATTTAAGTAGTGGTTAGCATTTGGACCAATAACAGCAATTTTTTGTTTTGAGGATAATGGAAGAAGTGAATCATTATTTTTCAATAATACTTGACATTCCCGAGCGGCCTGAAGTAATAAATCTGATGCTTCTGGTAATGAATAAGTATTTAGTTCTTCCCATAATCCTAATTCTTCTTTTAATCTCAATACCCTTAATACTGCTTGATCAAGTTCCTCTTCAGTTAAATAACCTTGTTTTATTGCTTCATCTAATCGTAAATAAACATTATCCCATAAACTCAGATCTACTCCCGCTTTAAGTGCTAAACTGCCAACTTTTAAGATATCATCATCCAACAACAATAATCTATCTAAAGCACATCCGTCAGCCATAACAATGCCAGAAAAATCATATTCTTTTCTAAGGGTTTCAAAAAGCAATGCTTTATTAATATGACAAGGAATTCCATCTATTTCATTATATGCAGCCATAACTGCCTTAGCGCCAGCATCAATCGCTGCTTTAACTGGTGGTAAATGAATTTCTCGCAACTCCCGAGGTCCAATTAATGCAGCATCTGAATTATGTCCACCTACACAACCCCCTTGCGCACATAAATGTTTGACAACTACAGCTACACCGTTCTTTTCTTTTTGGAATCCATGTACTGCTGCACTTGTCATACAGCTTGTTAAGTAAGCATCCTCACTAAAACATTCCTCACTACGGCCCCATCTAGGATCTCTTAAAACATCAAATCCCGTAAATAATGCCAAATTTCCACCTTTGGCAGCAAGTTCCTGGCTCACATTATGCGTAATTCTTTCCATCAAATCAGGATTCCAAGTCATCCCCATTGCTAAATTAGTTGGGAATACCGGTGCCCCTAATGCCATATGTCCGTGCACACATTCTTCGCTAATTAATGCTGGGATTTCAAAACGTGAATGTTTTTTTATATATTCTTGAATCATTGTAATGACAATTTTACTATCTTCACGGCTAATTCCATTTTCTCTATTGATCTGAGACCAGGCATCAGCACGTAAAATGCCATAAATTGCTCCAACGCCACCATATTCCTTAACATGTTCTTTAAATAAGTCTGTTAATTCATATTTTCCATTAACTTTTTGATAACATTGCCATCCATATAAATGTTGATTTAATTGACCAACTTTCTCTTTCAACGTCATCTCTTTTACAATTTTTTCAATCATCTCTATTTTCTCATTTCTTATAAATATTTTTTATTATATAAGTATTGATTCATTAATTCTCTTAATAAATATTCTATTGCTAAATGGATATGCAAACGTGAATCAATATCATATCCTTCATCCTTAGTTACAGAAACATTCATCACATAATTTGACAGTTTCGTCATTGGGGAATTTCTCGTTTCTGTAACCAATAATATTTTACAACCACTAAGTTTGGCATTTTTCATTACATCGATAATTGCCTCAGTAGCACCACCTCTTGATAGCACAATTACAAAGTCATCCTGAGTCAAATTATTAGCTTCTAAGTATAAAAACCAGTGATCATCAGGATAAATCGTTCTAATTCCATATAAACTCAACTTCACTGCTAATATCTTTGCAACATATTTGTTCATTCCTGAAGAACAGATTAAAACACTTTTAGCTTTAACAATATCCTTAATGACATCATCAATATCTAGATTGCGTAACATCTCAATCGTATCTTTAATTTCTTTTTCCAAGGAATCACATGTACTCTCAACTGGAGATTGATACTCATATTCGTCTCGACGATGATATAAAAGATCATATCTAAAGTCCATAAATGTTTTATAATCCAATTTCTTTACCATCCTAAAAATAGTCGTTGTAGATACATTTAATGTTTCTGCTAAAGAAGAAATCGTCAAACTTGGTTCTAAATCCCGAAACGTTAATAATTTATTAAAACATTCAATTTCTAATTCTGTTAAATTATTTCCATATTTTTGAAAATTCTTAATTAAACTCATATGCATTACCCTTCCTATATGAAAATAGAGTAGAAAAAATCTACTCTATTATAACAGTAACGAAAGTATTTGACACAATATTTTTGATGATTACCTTTCCATTTTGATTTTCAACTTCTGTTTGTTTATTTTCTTGAACATCACATAAATAACATCGTTTATTAATAGGAATGAAAAGCTCAACATCTGCGACATCTACTTCACGATTATTTAAAATCCGGAAGATAGAAGCTTCACTATTTTCAGCTTTTTTCAAAGCCATAAATTCCACTCGTTCATCCAACGTAATCGCACTATAAGACCAATCAAGTTTTAAATTTTCACGTCTACTTATATCATTAAGATAGCGTGTTTGAACTGGTGTATTTATTACTTCTGCTGTTTGAATCATCTTACTCATCTGTTCTTTTGTTCCAAAAAACAATGAATATTCACTTGTTATAGTTTGATTTAATAATTGTGAAGATGGTGCATCCATACGATATCCTGAAGAACGTCCAGGTCTAATCAATAGATCCGCTTTACCAAATTTTCCTACACTTCTTAATAAGGTTAAACAAATTTTTTGATTATTTTCAATTTCATATTCCAATGGTCCTTTACTTAATACTGCCATAATTGATTTTTGATGATCTAGTTTAACAAAACGCTGCATTGCATATATTGGCAGAACATACTCAGTGGCACCATCTTTTAAACTCTTTTGATTTTTTATTACGTTTTGACGGATAATTGTTCCAAATTGATCTTGACTACAGTTTTCTGCTGCTTTATAAATATCTTCAAAACATACTCTTACGATATGATCACATGAATGATTATTAATTTTAGTTACGAAATCTATTGTTTGACTGTTTGCCTTCAAAGAGACATCGCTACATATTTTAAGGGGTTTTAATGCTTGTACACGATGGTGATCAACTACTTTTTCAGGAACTTGAATTTGATATTCAAGCCGATACTTTACTTCAATAGAAGATGATTCAATACAAGTAATCATTGGATGAATATCATTAATTCTTATTTCTGTATCATCTATACATGGAGAATAATTATATTCATCACCATCATCCCCCTTTTCGACAAAAGTATTTAACTGATGATATGTTTCCTGAGTCTGTTTATTCGTAACAGAAAGCGTTCCATCTTCTTGAATGTGCATCACTAAATACTTATTTTCAGCACCATTTTTTAAAATGACAACATCTCCTTCTGGTCTTTTTGAAGTTCTTTCGTGGAAACACACTTTTAAAACTTCATAGCCCATTGGTGGTAAGAAAGATGCCGCAATCTTAATTTGTACTTTAAATTTTGTTCCTTCTAAAACTTCTCCTGCATCATGAAAATTTTCCATTCCATTATAATATTCAATATCATGGCTAGTTGCTTTAACTTCATTCATTATTTCATAAGGGACGATTGTTCCATCTTGACGTTTTAACACAAAGTTCTTATCTTTAACAATCATGCTTGTAAAAGCATAATCATTACGCTGATAAGGAAGAGTATTAAATAGAACTAAGATGTCCTCATTTTCCTTTAGTACACTCAAATCCACTGATTCTGCCAAATAACGGAAATTCATCCAGATTAGCTCATTTAAACCATGTCTTAAATTTAATAAACGATTTTCTACAGTATGGTTAATACTATCTGGTGAAGAACCATAGATAGAATCATGAAATTGATTCTTAAAAATAATCTTCCAAAAATAATTAATTAATTCTTGATCACAATAGCCTCCTTGAAAACGCGAGATACTAATCATTGGTTCAATTACTTTTGCCATCATTGTTTCATAATGACGCATTGCATTTTTTATATCAATTCTAGTTGAGGTGATACCAGCGTGAATTCGACCTAGTGCAGCACTTCTTGCTTCACCTTGATAAATTTTTAATTGATGATGATTTTTCTTTGCTGCATTAAGCAGTGTATCAAGATAATCCTCAGGGTTATTCATAATACAGTCATAACCATCTTTTTGCAATTGTTCAATTGTCTTTGAAGAATGTTTCCGTGGAAAAGCATAGTCACTCCCCAGCATAAATAAAACTTCTTGATCTTGATAACGAGCTTCTAATTTAGGAATAAAATCTGTCATATCTTTTTTTACTTCTTCATAATCCTCTGGAAATCCTCGGTAATGCCCATATCCCAAAGCAAAATGAACAGTTGGTAGCGATGCATCACCATTTCCTTGCCACATAAATAATGAATCATCTAAAACATCATAATCAAAACCACGCCAAGCAAATATCCCTTTCATACCAATTTCTTTAAATAGATAAGGAGTTATCTTATTTTGCCCAAATGCATCCGGGACCCAGCCAACATTCATACAATGACCTAATCCCGCAGCATATTTAGAACCAACTAATAAGTTTCTTAACAGCGCCTCACCCGAGGGAATAATCATATCTGGTTGAACATACCATGGTCCAATAAATAATTTTCGATTCTTTACTAATTGCGAAATCCTATCTTTTTGAAATGGTTTAATCGCTAAATAATCTTCTAACGCTGCTGTTTGTCCATCAAATGTAAAATATTTCATTTGTGGATCATTCTCTAACATTTCAATCAGTCGATCATAAAAATAGACTAATTTAATTCTTGATGAATCCGTTGAACGTAACCACTCTCTATCCCAATGAACATGGGGAATAAAATGTATCTTACTCAACGGCAGCACCTTCATTCTGTGCTTCTAAAGTATTTTGCTTGATTTGTAATTTTACAAACGGATAATATAAAACTAAATCTAAAATAAATAATACTATACATAAAATAACTGGACTCAATGTAAATGCCCCCAATACCCAAGCATTAACAAAGATTGGTTCCACCCCAGAATTCAATACAACCAAATGGTTAACTAATCCCCATGATGTTGCAAAATATCCAATAATTGCATTAATAACTGGTACAAATACAAATGGAATAAACATAATTGGATTTAATACAATCGGTAATCCGAATGTTACAGGTTCATTAATCCCAAATAAACCAGGAATAATTGAAACCTTTCCAATCGATCTCTCAGCAGAACCTTTTTTCCCTAATACTAATAATAATACAACTAATGCTAGAGTAGAGCCAGAACCACCAATCATTGCATAGACATTACATAAAGTATTTGGTGCTACTTGTGTAATTTTATCAAAAGAACCTGTTTCAACAAAAATTTGAATATGTTCATAGAAAATTGGCATCCACAATACAGAAATTAATCCCCACATGATTGAAAAACCATGAACTCCAAAGAACCATAATAATTGCATAATTATAATTACTAAAATAACTGCTGGTAAACCTGTACCAATCCCATTTAGTGGAGTAATAATAAATTGAGTAATCAATTGTTGGATTGAATCAAATCCTGCTAAAACAACAATTTCCTTTATCACTGAAAATACAGTAATGATAACAAAGAATGGAATAATTGATAAGAATGAACTTAATACCATTGGCGGTACTTGTCCGGGTAATTTAATTGTAAATTTTGAATTAACTAGTTTATAGTACATATATGATGAAGCCAATCCAATAATCATTCCCGCAAACATTCCTTCATAATTAAAGAAGTTGATTTGAAAAGCTGTAATTGTACTATCACCTACATTAATAGCATTAGGAATAGTTGCTATATAAGCAATCAAAGAAACAATACAAGCAACTAATGGAACACATTTATCTCCTTTATTTAGCCCTTTTAATTGATTAGCATAATTGTATGAAGAAGCAATAACAACAACTAATCCAGTTAAACCCATAGCCACAGTATTAATATTTGTAAAGGCATTGATAATACTTCCTAAAATACCATCCAATGGGATTCCCCATTCTCCAAACCAATAATTTGCCTGCTGACTTACTAGACCTGCCAACGAACCTACCACGGTAAAAGGACTTGTAAGAATACAAGCATCTTTAATTGCATTAAGCAATTTGTTTGATGTAATTTTATTAGAAAATGGCATTAAATACTTTTCTAATAATGACATAATTAATTTCATTTTATTTCCTCCCTCTTTCATATAAAAGTATATACAAAGCGCTTCCATAAGAGAATTACAGAACTTGTAAAATTTTTCCTAATCAAAAAACAAAAAAAGAAGATCGAAATCTTCTTATCATTTTTCTATTTTATCATAGATATTATTTATTCAAAATAAGTTTTGATTACAAGCTCCGCAAATAAAGAATCAGCCCAGCAGAACCATGGTCTTGTAAACTGAGTATCATCATTTACATCAAAACTTTCATGACAATATCCAGTACCTCCGGTATTATCAATAATAGTCTGGATCAATGCTTCTCTTTCATGCTGTAATAAACTTGTTAATCCTTGCATAGATAGCGCAATCGGCCATATATATTCAGACCAGGTATGTGGCGATCCAATTCCCTTTGCCCTGTTCCCCTCAAAATAATATGGATTCTCTTTACTTAAAATAAACGCTCGTGTATTTTTGTAAATTTCATCATTAGCATCCGCAAATCCTAAATATGGAATTGACAATAAACTTGGTACATTGGCATCATCCATTAATACATGATTCCCATAACCGTCTGTTTCATAGGCATATATTTTCCCATATTTAGGGTGTCTAACAATACCGAATAATTCAATACCATAATCAATTTGAAATTTCAAATCAACAATTCGCTCTTGAAGATATTCATCCTGATACACTAATTCCACAATTTCCTTGAGATATCCCAGAACAACACTGCAAAACATATTGCCAGGAATATTATAATTAAAAGTACATGCATCATCACTTGGCCTAAATGCGCTCCAAATCATTCCGGTATAACGTGTTTCAAAACCACGTCCTTTATTTTGGAGGGTTTCGGTTTTTCTTAAATTCCATTTTTTTGCTTCTTCTCGTTCAAACGTATATGATGAATTTTGACTATGATTTTGTTCACATTCAAAAACATTTAAAAGAGTTCTAATAAAATGTAAATACTGTTGATCAAAAATACTTTTATCACCAGTTTCTTTATAATATTGATAACTTAATTTTACCGGATAACATAATGAATCCAATTCATACTTTCGCTCCCAGACATACGGCTTCATAATAGTCGTATCATGATATTCCCTTTCAACATCTTCTGTATTTAAAAATGCATTTGCATAAGGATCCCACAAAACATATTCAACTTGAGCTTTAATTAATCCTTTGATTATTGACTGTAATTCACTATCATTATGAGTATATTTTAAATAATGATTAACTTGACAGCTTGAATCACGTAACCACATTGCATTAATATCTCCGGTAATAATATAAGTCTTATCACCTTCTCGTTTAACACTTGTTTCTAGCGTAGACAAAAAGCACCGTTTAAACATTTCGCGTAACTTTTCATCTTTCAATACTGTATCAGCTTGTTCCAATAATTCCTTAATCGTCATAATGCTTTCCTCCTGTTTCAATCATAGCTATCTTTCCTTAAATTGTCTATTCCCAATACTGTATATTTTTTACAAGATTAATCAAACAAAAAAATTGGCACTAAAAGTGCCAATATATATCTAAGACATTATCTAATTCATCTTCTAATAAATCATCATCATCCATACTACTCAATTATCTTCTTTAATTTTTTTTCAAATTCACGGCGTGGGAACATTACAATCGCTCCGCATCCCAAACATTTAATTTTAATATCTGCACCCATTCTAATAATTTGCCATTGTGTTGACTTTTTGCATGGATGAGCCTTCTTCATTTCAACAATATCATTTAATTTATATTCCATATTAGTCACCATTTCTATGATAAAAAGCTTCAATTGTATTTTTCATTAACATTGTAATCGTCATTGGTCCAATTCCCCCTGGAACTGGAGTAATTGCTGACACTTTGTCTTTAACATCATCAAAATCAACATCACCGCATAATTTGTTATTTTCATCACGATTAATTCCTACATCTAATACTACTGCACCATCTTTAACATACTCGTGATTAAAGAATTTCGGTTTCCCTATTGCTGCAATAAGTACATCAGCACGTGAACAAACTGCCTTTAAATCTTTTGTCTGACTATGTGCAATTGTAACAGTTGCATTTTTTTGTAAGCACAATAAGGCTACCGGCTTACCAACAATATTACTGCGCCCAACAATTACTACTTCTTTACCCGCCAAATCATAATTAATTTCTTCTAATAAAACCATCATCCCTTTTGGTGTACAAGGAACCAAACTATGTTGTCCTAAAAATAATTTAGCCACATTTTCGGGATGAAAACCATCAACATCTTTACTAGGAACAATCGCATCTAAAACTTTTTCTTCATTAATACGCTGTGGCAATGGTAATTGCACTAAAATTCCATCAACAGTATCATCATTATTTAAATCATTAATTTCTTGTAATAATTCGATTTCACTAAAAGATGCATCATGTCTCAAGATTTCTGATTCAATCCCAATATACTGACAACCTCTTTCTTTGTTCCTAACATATGTCTGACTAGCTTGATTATCCCCTACTAGTATTACAACCAACTTAGGTAGACGTGGATATGTTTCTTTTATCTTACTTACTTCTTCCTTTAATTGATCCTTTATTTTTACAGATATTTCTTTACCACTAATAATCACTACTCAAATCCCCCTTTAATTATTATTTCAATTATACCAAAATATAAACTTGTTGCAACTCTTAGTCCAACTGATCTAAATATTCTTGATACTCTTTCAAAATAATTTCAAGTTCTTCAAAAGTATTAATCTTAGATAATTCATTTTTCACACGAGCTGAAGACTTTAATCCCTTGATATACCATGGCGCATGGCCACGCATTTGAAACATAGCAACCTTTTCTGGTTCAATTTCCATTAAACGTCGTGCGTGTGCTAAACACTGCGTAATTTTTTCTTGATAAGTAGGTTCACTAATTGTTTCACCAGTTTTTAAAGACTCTACAACCTGTTTAATCAACCATGGATTTCCTAAGGCCGCACGACCAATCATAACTGCATCAACTTTTGTTTCTTCAAGCATTCTTTTAGCATCCTCAACACTCTTGATATCGCCATTGCCAATTACTGGGATTTTCACAGCTTCTTTGACTTGACGAATTATTTCCCAATCAGCATGACCTTCATACATTTGCGAACGAGTTCTACCATGAATTGCAATAGCACTAGCACCAGCCTTCTCAATTAGTTGAGCAACCTCAATTGCATTAATATGTTCTTTATCAAAACCACTACGTATTTTTACTGTAACAGGTTTAGTTACATTATCAACGACACCTTTAACAATCTCATAAATTTTATCAGGATATAATAATAATTTACTACCAGCATCGGCCTTTAAAACCTTATTTACTGGACATCCCATATTAATATCAATAATGTCACAATTAGAATGTTTATCGATATATTTGGCTGCTTGAACCATTGTTTCTACTTCACCGCCAAATAGCTGAATACTAACTGGATGTTCGCCATCATCTACTTGTAACATTTCTATTGTTTTAGCATTTCCATAACATAGCGCTTTATCACTAACCATTTCCGAATAGACAAGTCCGGCACCAAAATCTTTAATAATTTTACGAAAAGCCATATTAGTAATCCCTGCCATTGGTGCCATTACTACTGGATTTTCTATTTCTACATTTCCTATTTTAAACATTATGTCACTCCTCAAAAGTATCTTATCAATAAATTAAAAAAAAAGAAATATAAATGTATAAAATATTTCTTCATAGCCATACTATTTATAGATAACTTACCCTTCCCCGCTATTTTCCTCCCCGAAATAGACGTAAGTTATCGAGTTAGTTATATTCCTAAATATGTTGGTTTCCAACAAAAAAAGAAAGGCTTCCCCCGCCTTTCTTTTTATTTTTCTTTACAAGTAAGTCCACCTTTTTCTTGTTCTTTAATTGTTTCTTCTAAAGAAATATACACGATTTTCTTATCACTATCAGTAGTTGTAACTAATTTAGCTTTTTTAAGTTCATCAAAATCAGCTTCACCATAATCTAATTCAATTTTAAGAATAATTTTTTCACCATCTACAGTATATTTAGCTGAACCACCTTTTAATGAATCATAATCAACATTAATAGATTTCACTTTAGGAAGCCAATAAGTATCAATTGGTGTACTTTCAGTTACATAACCAGTAAAATCATAAGTAACTGTACTTTTCATGACATCAGTTTTATCACCAGTTGCTTCGATCGTAACTTCAGCTGCTGTCATTTCATCAATATTTCCTTTACAAATAGTAGTGGTTTTTTCTTCTCCACCACATCCTGTTAATAGCAATGCCAGTAACATTACACTTAATAGTTTTTTCATTTGATTTTCCCTCACTTTATTTGTCTATACCATTATCATAGCACAAAATTTACCTAAAAAATACCATAATAGTACATTTGTAGCAAAATAATCACATAAAATTACAAAAAATAGAATAGTTTTCACTATTCTACTATAATCTATTTTTAATTTCTTTTAATTCTTCTTCACTAAATTGATATTTTTTATTACAAAACTGGCAACTTAATTCACAACCATGATCCTCATCAATCATCGCTTGTAACTCATCCTTACCAACTGTAATCAAAGCCTTACCCATTTTCTCTTTTGAACAATCACATTTGAAAAACAAATCTTGTTTTTCAGTAATCTCCACATCATCAAATAGCTGCTTTAATATCTCTTCAGGACTTTTCCCTTCATTGATCAACTTAGATACCGGCGGACATTGAGCGACAACTTTTTCGATATAATCAATATCTTCTTCAATAGCCTCAGGTAATAATTGAATAATAAATCCACCTGAAGCAAGCACTTCATTAGTATCATTTACTAGTACCCCAACCGATACAACTGAAGGAGTTTGTTCACTAACTGCAAAGTAGTAACCAAAATCATCACCGATTTCCCCAGTTTGTAGTGGAACTGATCCCGTAAACGGTTCTTTTAAACCCATATCACGAATTACTTGTAAAGTTCCTTCATGTCCAACTGCTACACCAACTGCTAATTTACCAGTATCATTATAAGTATAATGCACTTCTGGGTTAGCAACGAATCCTTTAATATTTCCATCACCATTAGTAACCGTCATCATAGTTCCAATTGGACCGCCACCATTGATCACAACTGTCATTTTCTCTTGATTCTTGTTCATTTTTGCCATCATCAAAGTAGCTGACATCATTCTCCCGATTGCTGCAGAAGCAGTAGGCCATAAATTATGATGTTTGCGAGCCTCATCTACTAAATTAGTCGTTTTACAAGCAAAAACACGACAGTTTTTACTATTAACTAAACCTCTAACTAAATAATCTTTCATATATTCTCCTTATAAAAATACCATCAATGATGATAATATCATTGGTATTATCATACACAAAATAATAAAATAGATAAATATTTTTCTTTTCTTGTTGTTCATCATTTACCTCACATATGAAAAAAAGCGGATACCGCTTTTATTTCATATCATCTAATAGATCATCAGCATCATCAAACGATGGTGTTGTTGTACTTGAAGCATTAGAATCATTTGATGAATCATCATTAGAGCTACTATCAACTGTTCCATCATGACGATCTAACATCTTACCTGTATTAAATAATGCTTCAATTTGTTCACCAGCTAATGTTTCATATTCTAATAAAGCATCAGCAATAATTACTAATTTATCTTTATTAGCCTCAATAATTTCTTTTGCCTGTGCATAGCATTCATCGATGATCTTACGAACTTGAACATCAATTTCATAAGCAATTTGCCCAGAATGAGAATTATTGTGTTGTGTATAGTCGCGTCCCAAGAAAACATTTCCTTGTTCAGAATCATATTTGATTGGACCAAGTTCTGACATTCCCAATTCAGTAACCATCATTCTTGCAATTCTAGTTGCTTGTTCAATATCGTTATGAGCACCGGAACTTACATCACCAAAGAAAATTTCTTCAGCTACACGACCACCCATAAATCCAGCAATATTAGCTTCTAATTGAGTCTTAGTTTGGAAATATGTTTCTTCTTTAGGCGTCATTAAGTTATAACCCCCAGCTTGGCCACGTGGCACAATAGTTACTTTTTGAACTTTGTTGGCAGCTTCTAAAGTTAAACCTAACACAGCATGTCCAGCTTCATGGTATGCAACTAGACGGCGTTCTTTTTCACTATATTTACGAGATTTTTTCGCAGGTCCACCCATAACACGGTCAACTGCTTCATCAATATCATCCATTGAGATTACTTTGTGATCTTCACGAACTGCTAATAAAGCAGCTTCATTTAAAACATTTTCTAGTTCAGCCCCTGAGAATCCAGGAGTTCTTTGTGCTATATTACTAAAATCTACATCGGGAGCAAATTTTTTGTTCCGCGCATGAACTTTTAAGATTTCAGTACGAGCATTCTTATCAGGATTAGCTACCTGAATTTGACGGTCAAAACGACCTGGTCGTAATAATGCTGGATCTAATACATCAGCACGGTTTGTTGCCGCTAAAATGATGATCCCTTCATTACCACTAAATCCATCCATCTCAACTAACAATTGGTTAAGAGTTTGTTCACGTTCATCGTGTCCACCACCCATACCAGTACCTCTTTGACGCCCAACAGCATCAATTTCATCGATAAAGATAATACATGGCGCAGTTTGTTTAGCCTTTTTGAACATATCACGAACACGACCAGCACCGACACCAACGAACATTTCTACGAATTCTGAACCAGAAATTGAATAATAAGGCACACTAGCCTCACCAGAAACGGCTCTTGCTAATAAAGTTTTACCAGTACCTGGTGGCCCCACAAGTAATACCCCTTTTGGAATACGAGCCCCCATTTGAGCGAACTTTTTCGGATTTTTCAAGAATGCTACTAATTCTTTTAATTCCTCTTTTTCTTCATCAGCACCAGCTACGTCAGCAAATCTAGTTGTTTGGTTTTTTTCTAACTTAGCTCTAGAGTTACCAAAATCAAAGGCTTTAGCATTTCCGCCACCTTGACCCATCATCTTGAAGATAAAGAACATTCCTCCAAGTAATAATACATATGGTAAAATACTAATAATGACCTTCATAAATACACCACGATCATTAGCATCAACAATCGTAGTTTCAATACCCTTTTCATTTAACAATCCAGTTAATGATTGCATTTCAGCTTCAGTATTAGGAATCGTAGTTGTAAATTCATACTCTGTTGATTTACCATCTACTTTCTTTGTATACTTCCCACTTACATCAACGACTAAACTTGAAGGAACAATTTCTACTTCCTTAATTTTTTCGTCTTGGACTACTTCCACGAATTCACTATACTTAATCTCTTTACTATTACCCTGATTCATATAGGTAACAAGTCCACCGATTAAGAATAATAGAACTACCCATGGAAGAATCGATTTTAATAATCCATTCTTATTACTCATATACTCTCCTTACTTATAACAATCTTCTTTTAATATTCCAACATATGGCAATTGACGATATCTTTCATTAAAGTCAAGTCCATAGCCTACTACAAAAGCATTAGGGATTTTAAATCCCACATAATCGGCCTTCATTTCAAAAACCCGACCCTCTTCTTTATCTAACATAGTGACAATTTTAACACTATTGGCTTTACGTTTTAATAGCATCTCTTTAACATTAAATAACGTCTTTCCAGTATCTAAAATATCTTCAACGATCAAGACATTTTTACCACTGACATCTTCCTTTAAATCTTGCTTAACAACTAATGTCTTGGATTCAACACCCTCATAACTACTTACATTCATATAGTCGAAAGTAACATCAGTATTTAAATATTTTGATAACTCCGCCATAAAAGGGACTGAACCTTTTAATAAACCAACTAATAGGACTTCTTTCCCCTCATAGTCTTTATCAATGATTGCCCCTAATTCTTTACATTTAGCACTAATTTGATCTCCACTGATCAAAATTTCTTTTATATCCTTATGCATTATCTCACTCCTAGTCGTATATGTTTCTAATTTTACCACATATATATTGGGTTTTGAATATAAATACCCAATATTTTTTGCAAGATGTGGCACAAGAATTATCATTCCTTGGCTATTTTCAACAATTGGCCAAGTATCCCGCTTACTTTTAGGAATTTTATTGTCAATAAACAATCGCGAAACCTTTTTTGTTCCACCAGCAGTAACAATAACATCACCAGGACGTGCCGATCTAATCGTAATTGGGAAATCTTCTTTACTCACATAGACGCCTTCATTTAAATGACCTACTTCACTTAAATAAAAGTGCTCATGCTTATCATAAACTAAATGTTCATATTTTAAACAATAGCTATGGTTATTTTTCAAATTAGAAACACATATATTATCATACTCTTTTATGAACCTAATATTAACAGGCAAATCCATATTAATATTTGGCTTATTACTTTTTATTTGTTTAATAATTTCTTTAATCAAAGCATTGCTGATCAAAGGGGGATAAACAACTTCTTTTAAAATTTCATAAATAAATCCATCTAACAGCTCTTTAGGAATACAAGTATAATCAATTTTATTTTTTTGATGATATAAATCAAGATAAATTTGTAATTGTTTTAGCTTACTAGCATATCTTTGATTATGTTCTTGTGCCCACTTAAGTAATTTCTCTATTTTTTCTTCATCATAATCTTTCAAAGTAACATTTCGAACATAATCACGAGTAAACTCAGTTTGAAAATTTGTATAATCATCACGATATTCAACATTATGACCATGACAATAGTCTCTTAAAAACTGTTTTCGTACCGCTAAGCACGGTCTAATTACAGTTACTCCAAATACTTCACTGATTTCTTGGATTCCCAGATATCCCTTAGTGTTATGGCGCTGTAACTGCATTACAATATTTTCAATAACATCATTTTGATGGTGGGCCAAAACCACCTTTTGGGTTTGATATTTCATTCCAATTTCTAAATAAAATTGATAGCGTAGCCGCCGAGCTTGATCTTGGAAATTATCCGGTCCGTAAACTTGTTTATCAATTTCTCGAACATAACAAGGCAAATCATATCGGTGACAATATGCTTCAACTGTCTGTTGATCTAGGTCACTATCTTCGCGTAAATGATAATTGACGTGACATACGATTATTTGGTAACCAGCTTGATTCATCATGTCTAATAATGCCATCGAATCACAGCCCCCTGATACCCCAAGGATATACAGCTCCTGCATTTTCAGCAAATCTTTAAAACTATCCATTTAATCACCTCAATATCTTTACCATTATATCAAATAATTATTAATTTAACATATCATTTTCGTGACTTTTTCACTAATCAATTAGTAAAAGACGTCATTTTTAAGGACGCCTTCTTTTAAAATTACTTCTTTTTGTCTTACTATTCTTTTTTATGTTATTTGTTCTTACTGATGACTTTTTTTGTCCTTGTTTCAAGTGCTTAGCTTTATCACGTGATTTTTGTGTTTCACCCTTTTTTTTACTTTTATGTTTCTTTTCTGGTATTGATAAATCTTTCATTGGGTAATAAGGGTTATCCACCACCGGAATATCTTGGTTAATAAATTTTTGAATATCTTTTAATAATGCCTTTTCTTGAAAACTACAAAATGTAATTGCTTCTCCCGATGCTCCAGCACGAGCAGTTCGGCCGATCCGATGAACATAATTTTCTGCTTGATCAGGTAAATCAAAATTAATAACATGTGTTAATTCATCAATATCGATCCCTCGAGCAGCAATATCACTAGCAACAAGAACTCGAACTTTATCATTTTTGAAGTTATTTAATGCTCGAACACGTGCATTTTGAGATTTATCACCATGGATTCCCTCACAAGTTATTTGCGCCTTAATTAGTTTCTTACATAAAGTATCCACATTTCTTTTTGTCCTAACAAAAACAATTGCATTATATATTTGAGGATTTTCTAATAACTTGATCAATAACTTAGCTTTATTTACTTTATCAACAAAGTATAGCGATTGATTAATTTTTTCTACTGTAACATTACCACTGCTTATCATGATTTTAAGCGGGTCATTCAGTAGATCACTAACCAGGTGTTTAATTTCATCAGGTAAGGTTGCTGAAAATAACATAGTTTGATGACGACGAGGAATAAATCTTAAGATCTTACGAATATCTTTAATAAATCCCATATCCAACATACGATCTGCTTCATCTAAAACTAAGTATTCTACATGTTTTAAATCCACCAATCCTTGATTATAAAGATCAATCAGTCTTCCTGGCGTGGCAATCAGCACGTCGATCCCACGATTAATTTTAGTAACCTGACTACCCTGACGAACCCCACCAAAGATAACTGCTGATTTTAAATTAACCTGCGGATTCATTGCCTCAAAAGTCTCATTGATTTGAATTGCTAATTCACGAGTCGGAGCCAAAATCAGTGCTTTAATAGTTCGTGGATACTTTTCGCTTTCATCACGTAAATATAATTTTTGTAAAATCGGTAAAGCAAAAGCTGCTGTTTTCCCTGTTCCAGTCTTGGCACATCCAAAAATATCTCTTCCCGAAATAATTGCTGGAATTGCCTGTTCTTGAATCGGTGAGGGGATATCATATTTCATTTCTTTTACTGCATTTAATAATGGTTCAATTAATTCTAATTCACTAAATTTCATCTATTTCTCTCTCTTAATCGTTTTTTGCAGTATAACACATTTATTCTAAAATAACTAATTTTATTCACAATTCCATAAATTAACCTCATCTAATAGAAATTTCAGCTAAATTCTCACTATCTTTTTATACTTTTTGAAATATAGATATTTTAAAATTTTGCTTTAATAATACTAAAAATAGCCTTTATTATTTAGCAGTATATTACCATGAAAATAGAAAAAGAAATAGAGAATTAGCTTAAACAGTAAAAAATATTCAAACAAAATAAAAGTCGTTATGGAGTGTGTAGGGTCTATCGAGAACTTCTTAATTGTGCTTACCAGATAAATCATAAACGTGTCCATCACATTATGTACAACTTAGGATTATTCAGTAAGATTGTTGACAATACCATAGATAGAAATTTTGGTACAACTGATGTTTCCTAGTTTAATTTTTTTTGAAAATTAAAGAATAAAATGTATTATAAAAATGAATTTAAATGTTTTGAAGAATTTGCAGTTGTTATAGATGAATATATAGATCATTACAACAACCAAAGAATTCAAGAAAAACAAAACGGATATCTCCTGTAAGATACAAGGAAACATCCATATGTATTGCCTAGTTCATAAATAAACATGTCCAAAATTATGGGTACATATCGCTGATTCATTCAAACTAATGAAGTCCACTAAATTAATTATTTACCACTTTAATAACTATAATACTTATATCATCTAAATTATTTTTCTCTAATACTTGATCCATTAAAAAAGTAGCTATTTCTTGTGGGTGCTGATCACAATATAAGTGAACATTATCATTAACGATCTGTTCAAAATCATTTCCTGTGCCATCACTTGACATAATAATTAAATCATTATTTTTTAGCGGCATCTCATAACTAACCATTTTTAATTTAGAAACAACTCCAACTGGTAATGAATTAGTTGCAATTTTTTCAACCATTCCACTACGAATATGATAACTTGGATTAGCACCATATTTGATTAACTTCATTCGGGCATTAGCAAGATTAATATTACATAGATCTAAAGTCGTAAACATGTCGTTACGATTTTTTATTTTTAATAAAGCATTAATTGAATCAATTGTATCTTTTAATCCAATTCCATTTAAAATTAATTTTGATAGTACTTCTAATGTCAACTTACTTTCATTAGCAGCCATCTTGCCTTGACCCATTCCATCACTCAATGCTAAATAATGAAGATTATCTTGATGGAACGCGCTAAACGAATCACCACAATTAAGAGGCTCTAAAGCATATTGCTGAAAACCATACTGCAATGAATAATTTTGTTGATGTTTTAAAACTAATGACGTGTAACCAAGATGATGCATTGAATCCTTTAGAGAAACTATTTCTAATGTTTCATTTAAATATGACTCTACTATTGGAACTAGTTCATTAACAACCTCCTCCTCACTAATATCCATTAATCCTAATTCTAAAGTATAAACATTATTACCGATTTGATGACGGTATAAATATGTAATATTAAATTGATAGCCTAATAAATGCTCTTTTAAACTATCATCATTTAATGGCGTTTGTTCTAAAGAATTGCTAAAATTATCAAACACCTCACTCAATAACGAAAATTCATAAAACAAATCTTTCTTTAAATGCGAATTTTCCTGATTAACTCTTTTTATCTTTTCATAACTATCCTTATATTCACTGATACTCTTTAAGAAGCGATTTGGACTAATGCAATTACTATTGATATAGTTAATATCTTCTTTTGTGTAGTTAGTCTTAAATCCTTTATTAATCAATTTTCCTAATCGACTTACACTCCCATCACGATAAAAACATAAATCCCGACTAGGACATTTGGAACATACATCCTCATAAACATAGCCAACAAACTCACCGACATTTACATTACGATTTGCTTCTTGAAAGATATCTGTTAATTGTTTAAATAAAGAGGCGAATGTGGTAGCACGTTGAATTAATTTGTTTCGACTTGTGATATTTTTAAAATCATCACTAAGTAATTTAGGCTTATGTTTAAAGGTAGGTACAAATAAAAACAACGTTGCGCTTACTACAATAATAAAACTATGATAGTAATAATCATATGTAATAAAGAAAGGGAGAACTAGATGACTTACAAGATAAACGGTTGAACAGACTAATTTATTTTCCGGCTTATACATAAAGAAAATACTAAAAGGAAGGATTAATGATAGTATTTCCTCTTTTAATAAGGGATTAATAAACATTAATATGATTGATATATATAGAATCGTAGGCATGGTACTATTAATTCCTAAATAATAGACACTTAGTAATAAATAGAACCTTAGTAATATCATCATATAGACTTGATTGAGCTCAACTAATGAAATGATGGCTAACATTATCATTGTTGAAAGAATCATCATCCGTTTATTGGTATATACTTCAATCGTGTTATGGATAAAGAGAGGCACTACTTCTAGGTACAGTAGACTATGTAATAGTGTAAAGGATAATATAACTAATACTTCAATATAATTATATTGATAAATGTAAAGAAAGAGTAAACTTACCAAAGTAACTACTAGGGCTAAATACTTACTTTTGACAAATTTTAAGTACATCATCACTTGCATAATTATCACGCTAGTAATCGAAACTAATAATAGCATATAGTTATCATAAGATATGTATGATACCAATAATAAAGCGGTCATGTACATAATGATATGTCGATAGCCGCACATAAATGATACTACTAGCATGGGGAGAACAAAACACAGTGATGTGTCATATATTTTTACTAAACCTAGAAGGAGGGTTAATCCAAAGATTGAAACATAAGTCATTCCAGTATTCTTTATTTTTGTTTTTGTTTTTGCTACTGTCAAATCCATTTCATTCACCTCGTAATATCGATTATAGATACTTACAGTAGAATAATTTGTCACTTTTTATTTATTTTAAAATAAAATAAAAACTTATAGATTTACAAACAAAAAAACAACTAGTTTTACACCAGTTGTTATAATCTTAATTTAAATCCAATATCCCCCATGATCTTAGATGTTTCATATTGAACAAATCCAAGATTTTTAAGCAAACGAATAGATCTTATGTTGTCATCATAAACATGAGCAAAAACAATTTTAAAATTATATCTATTTTTTAACTCCAATAAAAGTGCTCGCATCGATTCAATTGCATAGCCATGTTGCCAATAATCACTATCAAAAGTATAACCGATCGTAATAGAATTAGATTCTAAGACCTCTAAAAAATAATCACCTATCAAAATATTATTTTCTTTTAATACTACACCTAATTGATAATTACCACGACTTCCATCAAAAGGATGTTTAACACAATACTCTACTCTTTTTAAGGCTTTCTGGTAAGGGTACCGCCACCATGATTGATAGAAAGCAACTTCCCTTTTATCACGATATTCACTCAAACGCATAGCATCTTTTATTTCCAACTCTCTAATTATCAAGCGTTGTGTTTCTAGATTTTCCATCAAGCCACCCCGATTCCTCTAGATATCATATCATAATATCATTACCTAGTACAATCGGTTTATTTTAGCTCATTATTTTATATTTTAGCGTATTTATTACATGTTTGAAGGCAATGACTGGATGTTTGAAGATAATTCTTTTTCCTGAATATTTCATAACTTCTCGAATTTGCTGCCGATATGTTTTTTGATAGCAATGAATCGGGCATGATGAACAAAATGTCTTTTCCTCTTTACGAGGGCAAAATTCAATTCGCTTAAAAGCATAATTTTTTAAATCACTTAAATCGACTTTATTACCATCTTCATAGATTTTAATCATTATACTAATTAATTCTTTTTCTTGATCAATCGTCATTAACTCTGTCGCCCCTGTTCTATTTTAATAATTCGATCACAGATTTTTAATGATGAAGGTCGGTGACTAACCATAATAATGGTTTTCCCTTGATGATTATCACTTAGTGATTTTAATACTAAAGCTTCATTTAAGCTATCAAGATTACTAGTTGGTTCATCCAATAGAATCAATGGTGCATCATGTAAAAAAGCTCTAGCTAGAGATAATCTTTGCAGCTGTCCCCCTGATAAAGACTGATAAAGGCTCCCGATCATTGTTTCATAACCATCTTTTAAACTAATAATAAATTCATGAAGATTGGCTTTCTTACAAGCTTCAATCACAGCCTCATCGCTAGTTTCCATCCCTAATTTAATATTATTGATAATACTATCATTAAAAACATATGTATCTTGGGTAACATAACTAATTAATTTCGCTAAAGAATCACTTTGCCATGTTTTGATGTCATGACCATTAATCAAAATTTCTCCGTCAGTAGGATCATAGAAACGCATCAATAATTTCAATAGCGTTGTTTTACCACTTCCACTTCGTCCTTCAATTCCAATGATTTCACCAGGTTTAATACTTAAATTGATTTTATCTAAAATCGTTTCAGCTTCATATTTGAATGATAAATTATTTATTTCAATCGTTCCTAAATTCCCCTGATATCCATTGATTACAGTTTCAACTTGAGGTTCTTCAGCTAATAAGTCAAGAACACGATTTCCACTTGCAAAAGTAATAACTAGATTATGTGCTAATGAAGATAAAGCCAAGACTGGTCCAAATGATGCCATTAAAGCAATCGTACTAATTAAAACGCCATTAAATTCAATTGATCCTTGGCGATATAAATAATATCCTAAGATAAACATTGCCAGTGAAAATAAACTAACACAAATATCTCCAATCATTCGATATTGACCCTCAAGATCTTTTAATTCTTTATTTTGCTCATTTAATAACTCACTTTTTTTATCTATTTCTTTTAGGCGTTTATTACCACGGGAAAATTGATCAATAATTCTTAGACCATGGACAGACTCTAGTACATAACTAGTATACTTACCATAATCATTCCGATAATTTAACCCCATATTTCCCGACTTCTTACCAACAATTAAAGGAATAATTACACCAATAAATAGGTAAGCAGTGCTTGCTAAAAGACCTAAAGCAAAATGATAATATCCAATATAGATAATCATAATAATCGAAACAATTAAAGCAATCATCACTGGGGAAATTGTATGTGCATAAAACACTTCTAAAAGTTCTACATCGCTAGTAATCATGGCTACCAAGTTTCCTTGATCTTTACCATCAAGTTTTGCTGGTGCTAATTTTCTAAGTTTCGCAAAAACAATATTTCGGATCATCGCTAATAATTTAAATGCGATAAAATGATTACACCATTGTTCCCCATAACGTAGAAAGCCCCTTAAAATTCCACAAGCAATCAATAAATATAATAAACTAGTAAAAGTCTCATGCTTAATTACTTTAATCATGATTTCTCCTGCTATTACCGTTAGAAAAATAGCAGCCAAGTAGCCAATAACACCTAAAATAATTGCTCCAAGCATGATTAAGAGCATTGATTTGACTAAAGCAATCAAACTGATTACTACTTTTAAATTACTCCGTTTTTGCATTTGCCTGGCCTCCATAATTCTCAATTTCTTTTTGGGTATTAACTAACTCTATATATTCTGGATTATTTCTCATCAATTCTTTATGATTTCCCCAGCCAATTAATCTCCCTTGACTAAAGACATAGTTACATTTACAATTTTCGACACTTGCTAAACGATGTGAAATTAAAATAACAATTTTTTCATCACGCATCTGCTCAATTACTTTCATAATTATTTCTTCACTTTCAATATCAATATTGGATGTCGCTTCATCAAAAATATAAACACTAGTATCATGCAATAATGCTCGGGCAATACTTAAACGTTGTTTTTGTCCACCAGACAAATTATTTCCACGCTCTTCAATTTCACTATCCAAACCATTAACTCCATCAAAATAATTCCATAAATTAACTTTCTTTAATACCTCAATCATTATACTATCATCACAGTTATCATTCCCATCACTTAAGTTACTACGGACAGTTCCTGCAAAAATATAAGGATTATGTTCAACCATTGTTATTTGTTTCATTAAACTTTGATGTTTGACTTGATTGACTTGATTTCCATTGTAACTTAAAACACCTTGATAATTATCATAATAACCCATTAATAATTTAGCAATCGTACTTTTACCACTCCCTGAGCTTCCAACCACACCATAAATACCAGGTTCATCAATTTCTAAACTAACATCCTTCAATACTATTTCTTCATCATATCCAAACGACAGTCTAGTAATTTCAATTTTTTCAATCTCAGTAATTTCTAATTCTTTATGATCATTTACCGGTGTATCTAATAACCTAAAAATTTTCTCACTTGCGGCATTACCATTCATAGCGATATGGAAAAATGATCCTAGCAGTCTTAACGGAATGAAAAACTCTGCTGATAACATGATCATCATAAATGTTTGCCCTAAATCAATTGCTCCACCTTGATAACTGTATAGTGAAATAATAATTCCTAGTGCTGCACCACCATAAGCAACAAGATCCATAATGCTGATAGAATTTAGCTGCATTACCAAAACCTTCATCGTAATATTTCTAAATCGTTGTGCTTCTTCATTCATTTCAAGATGTTTAGCTTGATCCCCTTGATACCCTTTCAATGTTGTCAAGCCGCGAACATTATCTAAAAAGCGTTCAGCAAGATTCCCGTAAAGACCCCAATACTTATTTAATAATCTTTTAGCAAACTTTTGAACTAAGACGATCGATACCGGAATTAAAGGAACACAAACAAACAATACTAGGGCTGCTTTGAATTCTACTCGTCCCAAAATAATGAACAGTGTCAGTGGTGCTAACATACTATAGAAAAACTGTGGCAAATATTTACCAAAATAAATCTCTAATTGTTCAACTCCTTCGCTCATTAATTGCGTTAATGAAGCCGTACTGATTACATCACTATAATGATTATTTAATAATAATACTTTCTGATAAATATCACATCTTAGTTTTCCTTTAATATTTTTTGCAGCTTTAAAAGAAAAAGATGATACTAATTTACCAAAATAACCTTTAATCAAAATTAATACAATTATGATTATGATTTTAATACTAAAATTATTTACTTGATGCCCCTGGTAAAGTTCATTGATCATATTAGCTATAATTGCAACAATTACTACTTGACTAATCAATGCCAGCCACTGCATCAAAACTTGTAAATAAATATATTTTTTATCCTCTTTTAAATAACTAACTAATCTTTTATTAATCATTGCTCACTTCTTTAATTGTTTTAATTCGAAATGCAAAATAATAATACTTAAATATTACTAATAAAACAATTGTTATCCTTCCATAAATATTATCCATCATTAAAAATGCAATTAATAACATCGTACTTGCAAACGATAACAACATCACTTTGGTTTTCAATGTCATAGCTCTCTTAGTTACAAAGTCATTTAAATGATTTTGATAAATTTTTGTCCCTTCAAACCAGACTTTAGCCCGTGAAGAACTTTTAGTAAAAAAGAACATTGCCACTAAAAGAAAAGGAGTTGTTGGTAAAACTGGTAAAACTACGCCAATCATTCCAATCCCTGTAAATATTATTCCTAGCATAAAATATAGATATTTCATATCGTTCTCCTTATGTTATATTCATCTAACATACTTTAACATTTACTTTTCATCTTTTCAATAATAAGTTAGTCTAATTTAACAATTTAATCAAAAAAGAACTTAGTTTCTCAACTAAGTTCACTACTTTTAATTATATCTCTTTTTTAATAATGCAATTCCACAAAGTCCTGCTAATGTAGTTATTGCGTATAATCCAAGGCTCACACTATCACCAGTCTTAACTGAAGTTTTAGGTGTATCAGCTGGTGTTTCTGGTACTGGTGCAGGTGTTGGTTGTTCTGCTGTTTTTCCATATTCAGCAGCCCAATTCATAATACTAACACCTTTAGCATCTTTAGGATTGTTATTTAATGTATAGATCCAAGACCAGTGATCACTATATTGAACTAATGTTGCTACACCATCTTGATCATAATCTTCTGCAAATTCTAATTTATTAGAACTTGCTCCTGTACTAGGATCTGTTACTGCTACTGTTTCATATAAAGATAATTTATATTTTCCATCTTTAGTTTCAGAAGTTGTAAAATCAGAATTTAAATCTTGTTTATGTTCTGAAGTAATTAATTCTTGTCCATCTGTTAAAGCATTAAATAAACGGATTGAGCAATCTTCTGGTTTAACACTGCTATCTGTTTTCCCTTGAACTAACCAAATTGCAGTATCAGAATTTTTAATACTTGCTAATTCTGCATCAGTTGGAGTTTCTCCACCACGAGCATCTGCTACATCTAATGCAGGACAGTTGATCATTGCAGCAGCAAATAAATCTGGATAAGCAATCAACATTCTTGTTGTCATGTAACCACCAGCTGAACATCCTGAAACAAACACTTTATCAGGATCGATATTTTTAGCTTTGATTACTTCATTAATTTCATTATACGCTTTTTCTAATAAACCATCATTTTGTGCATAATACCAAGTATCTGGTGCTTGGAAAGCCATAACATGAGCCCCTCCAAAAATATTTTGAGTCTCATCTGTAGCCCAAGCAACTGTACCACGATTAGCTAACATTTGTGCAACATTGTTGCCAGAAGATAAATAATCACCCTCACCATTACCATGGAACCAAACAATCAATGAATCTGCACTACCTGCATCATAATATTGATAATTAATTCCATCCTTTACTTTAACTGATTCAAATTTAGCAGTTTCTGCATTTATTACAGTATTATCACAAGTATAATTACCGGTATATGAATCGTTAATAACTGTACCATCTGCAGCTGTTAAAGTAACTGGCTTATTTTGTGTAACCGTATAAGTTAATTCAGCCGGATAATTTCTACCTGAACTTAAATAAGCTAAAGTGGCCCCTTCACTTTGATTAAAATAGATGTTTACATATTGTCCTTCAACTTCTACTTTAACAATTTTACGGTCAAGATCATAATCACCATAGCTAGTATCTTGTGTACCTTGACGAATATCTTCTGTTGATGCTTTAGCATGAACAGTAAATGTATCTAACCCTACACCTGTAACCTTTTTAGCAGCACCATAGTCAATTACCATTTTTGATACGACCTCACCCGCATCTGTCACTTCCCCATATAATTGACAGCTATAAGTATCTGGAGCATCAACAGCAAATAATGGGGTGCAATATGTTGTTGCTACTAATGCGAAACTTACGACCATCGCTAATAATCTCTTTAATCTCTTCATATCTCTTTCCTCCTCGATATATTTAGTTTATCACCCTTTCTCATTGAAAGCGATTACAAAAATACTTACTAAGTACCATAAATAGGTACCTAAAAATTAAAAAAACTATTGAATTTAAAATCTATTTATGATAATGATTTTAAAATTGATACATGAAATTATTTTTTTAAATGATATAATTATATTATCTCAACGTGTAGTTTGCGGAACGTAAGTCCAGTTGCAGCTACACTTTTTTATTATATGGAGGAATTTATATGTACAAAATTGGCGATACCGTTTTATATGGACGTGAAGGTGTTTGTAAGATCAAGGATATTGTTACTCGCAAACTTAACAATATCGATAAGCAATATTATTTTTTAACCCCATTGGATGATCATATAACTATTCTTGTCCCAACAGATAATGAAGAGGCTTTATCAAAAATGCGAAAAGTATTATCTAAGAAAGATATTTATGAATTAATTAAGACGATGCCAGATAATGAAACAATCTGGATCAATGATAAAAATATTCGAAAACAAAAATATAATGATATTATTAATCATGGGAATCATGAACAATTAGTTAAATTGACCAAAACTTTGTATTTAAATAAACAAAAACAAGAAAAAGCCGGAAAAAAATTTCATGTTCAAGATCAGCATTTTTTACAAACCGCAGAAAAAATGCTTTATGATGAATTTTGTCATACACTCAATTTAAAGCCAGAACAAATTTTACCATTTATTTTAGAAACTTTGAAAGAAAATTAAGGAGCATTTATGTATAAAATTAATGACTATATTATTCATAAAAACAATCATCTTTATCAAATTATCGCTATTCACAATCACACTTGCATTTTAACAACTTGGCAAACCAATGAAACAATCATTACGAATATCACCGAACTTGTCCGAAAGGTTATAACAGCTTCTGAAATGGAGGAAATTGTTGAACGAATTCCATATATTCGTACTTTAAACATAACTAGTGAACGATATCGACAAGAGCTTTACCAAAAGTCACTAGATAAATATGATGAAGTTGAGTGGATCAAGCTAATTAAAACAATCTATATTCGTCACCAAAAAAAACAGACTCAAAATTATGAACTAAAATATTTTAAAGCAGCCAAAAATATTTTTCATGAAGAAATATCACTTCTTCTAAATATTCCACTACCTAAGATTGAAACATACATAAAACAGAAAATTTTAGAAAATTAAAAACATTGACTTTTATGAGTCAATGTTTTTAATTAATCTAAATCAGTTCCATTTGAAGCAATAACTTTTTTATACCAGGCAAAACTTTTTTTCTTTGAACGTTTTAATGAACCGTTCCCTTGATCATCTCGATCAACATAGATAAATCCATAGCGTTTTGACATTTCACCAGTTGAAGCAGACACTAAATCAATACATCCCCAAGGTGTATAGCCTAATAATTCAACTCCATCTTCATTAATTGCCTTATCCATCTCTATTATATGTTCTCTTAAATATTCAATTCGATAATCATCATTTACTGAACCATCAGCTCCAATTGTATCTTTGGCACCAAGACCATTTTCAACGATAAATAGTGGTTTTTGATAACGATCATATAAAGTATTTAATGTGATTCTTAATCCTAACGGATCGATTGCCCAACCCCATTCACTAGTTTTTAAATATGGGTTTTTAGTTCCCTCAAAAGCATTTCCAGAAGTTTTTTCAACATTTCCTTGTGTTGAAATACAACGTGATGAATAATAACTAAAAGAAATAAAGTCAACTGGATTATTCTTTAAAATTTCTTTATCTTCTGTGGTAATACCAATATTGATACCTTCACGTTCAAACATTTTTAAAGCATAGTTTGGATAATATCCACGTGCTTGAACATCAATAAACATTATATTTTCCCGATTTTTATTAATAGAAGCCCAAACATCTGCAGGATGGCAACTATATGCATAATATTCGCCTCCAGCCAGCATACATCCTACCATATTATTAGAATCAATTTCATGAGCAATCTTGGTAGCCCAAGCGCTTGCTACTAATTCATTATGAGCCGCAATATATTTAGCTTCTTTTTGATCTTCGCCTTCTTTAAACATCAGTCCTGCCCCCATAAATGGCATATGTAAGATCATATTGATTTCATTAAAAGTTAACCAATATTTTACTAGACCTTTATATCTTGTAAAAAGAACAGTAACTAATTTTTTATACATTTCAATTAATTCACGATTTTTCCATCCGCCGTACTTCTTAATTAAATGAATAGGCATATCAAAATGAGTAATCGTTACTAAGGGCTCTATTCCATATTTATGACATTCATTAAAAACATTTTCATAAAACTTTAGGCCTTCTTCATTCGGTTCATTTTCATCACCGTTAGGAAAAATACGAGTCCACCCTATCGATAGTCTAAATGTTTTAAACCCCATTTCAGCAAATAGTTTAATGTCTTCTTGATAATGATGATAAAAATCAATTCCAACTTGAGCGGGATAATAGTATCCCTCTTCAAAATCTAGCATTTCTTTCATTCCTAAGCAAACAGGAAAACGGTCTTTACCATGAGGTACTACATCAACATTAGCAAGACCACGTCCCCCTTCATTATATCCACCTTCACATTGGTTAGCAGCAGTTGCTCCACCCCATAAAAAATCTTTTGAAAAAGCCATCTTTCATTCCTCCTTTTTACTATATCCTTACCTTACTATAAAAAAAGAATAAATACTTAATAGTTCACAAACTGTGAACTAAAATATTTACTCTTGGTTTTGTTGCAATCTGGCAATAATCAAATCTGTCACAAAGCGGATATTTATCTTATTCAATGTAGAATCAACAGAGGGAACATAAATTTTTTTCCCAGCAAAAGCAATTTCTTGATTGCAAGTTATTAACCAAGTCTTTTGTTTTTGCTTTAATATTTTAGTAATTGTTCGGTGATTATACATTAGTGTATTACCATTAACACTGATAATTAAAAATACAGCGTGATCACCAATTCGATATTCTTTTCTAAAATCAACATCTACTACAATAATCGGTATTTGAAGTGCATCCAATTCAATTTGGATCATTGAACATAGTCCTTTTGCCTCTCCATGACCTAACAAAAATAGGCAAGAACAATTTCTAATATCTTCTACGAGCATATCTAGATCATTATAATTGATCTGATGTACTGTATTGGTTAATAAATTATTCATTCGCACAACTAAATCTGAACTATTACTTCTAAAATCACTATCTAACTGAAAATATCGATCCTTTAATCCAAGACTTCCGACATACATCGAACAACTTTCTTTTAACTCAGCAAAGTTATCATAACCTAATTCTTTAACGAACTTCGAGACCATGGCTTTAGAAACATGACTTCCATCAGCTACTTCCCTAATAGTTAAGGAATTAATTATAAGAATATTTTGTTTAATAAAGCTAGAGATCATATATCTAGGATCACTCGTTTGACTATTATTGATAATATCGTTTAACTTATTAATGATCATCATATCCCACCTTTATTTCATTATACAACAAAAGCACCTTTCGGTGCTTATTTAAGATTACGATAAATAAATAACATACGATCTTTTCCATTAATATCCTTAATGATTTCATGGGGATCGTTAGGAAAATATTCTTGAAGAGCTGCTTCCATAAGCTCCCGTTGATCAAATCCCATTTCAAATGCTAATAAAGCCCGTTCCTGCAATAATGGCTCGACTCCCTGAAATATTTTACGATAAAAATATAGTCCATCATTACCACCAAATAAAGCCACATGTGGTTCATTATCTTTAACCATTGCTTCGATTTCTTGTTCTTGAGGAATATATGGGGGATTAGAAACAAAAATATCAACCTTTATTTCATTTTCTAATAATGGCTCTAACATATCTCCAACCATAAATTCAATATTAGCACCCAGATTCTTTGCATTATCTTTAGCGACTGTAACTGCTTTTAAAGAAATATCAGTTGCGAAAACTTTTAGACGCGGTTCTTCTAAAGCAAGACTAGTTGCAATCGCCCCACTACCCGTTCCAACATCACAAAGAGTAATGCTTTGATATTCAGCAAAATAGTCATCAATACGATATAAAATATTTTCCACTAATTCCTCAGTCTCATAACGTGGAATCAAAACGTCTTCATTAACTTTGAAATCACGTCCAAAAAAGTTTTCTACGCCTTTTATATACTGAATTGGTTTTCCTTGATAATATTCTTCCATACCTGCCAAGAACTTGGCTTCTAGTTCTGAACTGACTTCTTCATCATACATTAAATATAACTCATGCGGTTGTTTATCAGCAAGGTGATAAAACAGCACTTTAGCAACATTAACATCTTTACTAGCATCATCTAATCTGCTTTCTGCTAATTTAATCAGCTCTTTTACAGTTGCCATTAATGTTGACCTTCCATTTTTAAACGTTGGTCTTCATTAATCAAAGCTGTAATAATATCATCTAATTTTCCATCAACAATACGATCTAATTGTTGGATCGTTAAACCGATACGATGATCAGTTACTCGATTTTGAGGATAATTATATGTTCTGATTTTTTCAGCACGATCACCAGACCCAACTTTACTCTTTCTTTCACTACCAACTTGTTCGTCATGTTGTTGCTGATAAAAATCATAAATTCGTGAAACTAAAGCTTTCATTGCTTTATCTTTATTATCGTGTTGTGAACGTCCATCTTGACTAGCTGCCACAATTCCAGTTGGAAGATGGGTAATCCTTACTGCAGAATCAGTCTTATTAATATGTTGACCTCCTGCACCGCTAGCACGATATGTATCAATTCTTAAATCACTTTTATTAATTTCAACATCTACTTCTTCCATTTCCGGCATTACTAGAACAGTTGCTGTTGAAGTGTGGACACGTCCTTGCGTTTCGGTTTTAGGAACCCGTTGTACTCGGTGAGATCCAGATTCAAATTTTAATTTACCATAAACATCTTCACCCTTTACCATGAAAGAAATTAATGAATAGCCACCTGCTTCGGCATCAACAGCTTCCATTACTTCAACTTTCCAACCTTGAGACTCTGCATATTTTACATACATCCGATATAAATCTCCTGCAAAGATATTTCCTTCATCACCGCCAGCAGCACCACGAATCTCCATAATTACATCTTTATTATCATTGGGATCCTTTGGAATTAATTCAATTTCTAACTTGCTTATAATCTCAGGTAAGCGTGTTTCCAACTCCGCTAACTCCATTTTAGCCATTTCTTTAATTTCAGGATCACTTTCTTTAGCTAATTCTTTAGCATCGCTGATCCCAGCTTCTACTTCTTTATACTCTTGATATAAATCATATGCTGCTTGAAGTGATGACTGTTCTTTTGTAACTTCCGTCATTTTCTTAATATCGCTACCGATATCTGGATCCATCAGCATATGTCCTAATTCTTCATATCTATTCTCCATTGTTTTTAAACGATCTAACATACTCTCATTCATGATTTATACCTCCAAACCTCTCATATTATATAATAAACATACTAAATAAGCAAAATAAATTTTGTTTGAATTCATCGTCTTTTATTTACATTTTAAAACTTTTAAATATTTCTAATATTATTATTTAGTTCACATTCAGTTCACCTAGCTATTTTATGATATTAGTGTAGTAAGAAAACTACCCTCCCTTTAATCATAAAAACGAAGACAAGTTACTAACGTAACTTGTCTTTATTTTGCTTTAGGCCGTACTTTTTAAAAGAAGGTTAAATTTAACCAGTGTGTCTACTTGACAGCACTAAAACCAAATTAAAACCTGCTTCTTTATATTTTTATAACCCAAACTATAAAAATCTCTCATAATTAGAATTTATGCGGTTTATTAGGAACTTGATGGCAATGACGACATCTTGGTTCATAACTTTCATCAGCCCCAACCATCACGATAGGGTCTTCAAATCCTGCTGGTTTACCATTAACTAGACGTTGTGTTCTTGTCGCCGGGGCCCCACATTTAGCACAAACCGCTGTTAACTTTGTGACAAACTCTGCCCGAGTCAATAATTCAGGCATCACGCCAAATGACTCACCTCTAAAATCTTTATCTAAGCCTGCAACCATTACGCGAATTCCCTTATCAGCTAAATATTCACAAACTTCAACGATATCTTTATCAAAAAACTGCACTTCATCTATTGCTACTACTTCGGTATCAGCTTCAATTTTCTTTAAGATATCCTGGGCTTTTTCAACTACTAAACAAGGTACTTTAGCACCAGAATGAGAAACTATCTCACTATCAGAATAACGATTATCTATTTTAGGCTTAAACACAATAATATTCTTCTTAGCATAGCTTAATACATTGATGCGTCGAATCAACTCTTCTGTTTTTCCTGCAAACATACATCCACTAATTACTTCAATCCAGCCTTCACGGTATTGATGATACATCTAATTCCTCCTTAACTTCTAAGATCACGCACGCCTTCACTTGTTCCGTCTGGACCCATTTGAGCCAAATCAGAAAAACGGCTATAATTCTTTTCAAAAGCAAGATTAACTTCACCTGTTGCCCCATTACGATGTTTTGCAATAATGATTTCTGTTAATCCATTATCTTCTGATTCTTCTCCAGGATCTTTATAATAATCTTCACGATAAATAAACGAAACAATATCGGCATCCTGCTCGATTGCCCCAGACTCTCTTAAGTCAGACATCATCGGCCGTTTATTAGGTCGTTGTTCAACTGAACGTGATAATTGTGATAATGAAATAACTGGTACTTCAAGTTCTCTGGCTAATGCCTTTAGCGTTCTTGAAATCTCAGATACTTCTTGTTGTCGATTTTCTTTATTTTTAGAAGCAGTTGTAATCAATTGCAAATAATCGATTACAATCATCCTTAAGCCATGCTCACTTTTTAATTTACGACTTTTTGCAACAATATCATTGATTTTAATACCCGGACTATCATCTATGTACATATTACATTTAGATACTCGTTCTGCTGCGGCATAATATTTATTTGCATTTGTTTTTAAAATTTCACCTGTTCTCATAGAAGAACCTTCTATTCCCCCCATTGAACAGATAACCCTCTGAACAAGCTGTTCAGCAGGCATTTCCAGGGAAAAAATAGCAACCGGTTCCTCAGCTTTATACGCTGCATTATGGGCTAGATTCAAGGCAAAGGCTGTTTTCCCCATCGCTGGACGTGCAGCCAAAATAATTAGATCTCCCTTTTGAAAACCAGATGTAATCTTATCAAGATCACGGAACCCAGATTTTACCCCAGATATATTTCCATCAATTTTTTGGAGTAAATTTAAACGATCCGTAACACTTTTAATAACCCCTCGAATATCTCTAAATTCACCAGCACTTCGATCTTGAGTTACTTTTAAAATCGTTTTTTCAGTTTCATCAATAAAAGCATCAATATTTTCAACATCACCATAAGCATTTTCAGCAATTTGAGTTGTCTCGCGAATAATTCTTCGCAATGTTGCTTTATTATGTAATATCTTCAAATAATATTCACTATGCGCTACAGTTGGTACAGATTCACTTAATCTAAGCAAATAATCAACACCACCTATTTTATCTAGCTGGCTATGATCCATAAGATAAGATGTTACCGTGGTAACATCTACTGGAGTGCCTTCTTCATTGATTGCAGCCATTGCCTTAAAGATTGCTTGATGACTGTCATCATAAAAATCATCTTCAACTGTTTTATTCAAGATATCAATACACTTATCTTTTGAAATAAGCATTGAACCTAATAATGATCTTTCTGCCTCTATGTCATGAGGATATTCTCGATTGGCCATACATTTCTCCTATCGTTCTTTTAAATGAACATTGATTGTTGCAATAATTCCTTTATATAAATCTACTTTTAATTTAGTATATCCTAATGCTCCAATTGGATGAGCATCAATAAATTTTCTTTTATCAATTTTAATACCATACTTTTCTCTTAATTGTTCAACTACTTGTTTAGTAGAAACGCTACCAAAAGTTTTACCATCTTTACCTGATTTTAAAGTAAATTCTAAAGTAATGCTTTCAATTTCTTTAGCTAATTCTTTAGCTTTTGCTTGATTTTCTAAATCTTGTTGGTGCTCTGCTTCTTTTTGACTCTCAACAATTTTACGACTTGTATTTGTTTCTAGAACTGCTAACTTGTTTTTAATTAAGAAGTTTTGTCCATACCCATCGGCTACTTTAACAACTTCTCCTTTTTTACCAACTTTTTTTACATCTTGTAATAAAATAACTTTCATTATTCATTCGTCCTTTCATCTAAATATTCGTTGATTGCTTCCTCTAATAAATTAATTGCAATCGTTACATCTTCATACTTTAATTGGCAAGCTGCCATAGAAAAATGACCGCCTCCACCTAATTTTTCCATAATTAACTGCACATTAACATCACGGGTACTTCGTGCACTGATAGATACCTCTTCTTTACCTGTACGACCTACTGTAAATACCGCCTTAACTCCACTAATACCTAATAGCTCATTACCAGCCTTTGCTAACAATGTTCTACTATATATTTTATCTTGACGTCCAAAAGCAATCAAGATATTTTCACCATAACGATATGCTGTTTGCGTAATTGACAATTTTGTTAGAGTCGTATCATAATCATCTTCTAGATATTTATAAGCTTCTGATACATTCGCCTGCATCTCTTTTAATTTAGCTGCAGCCTGAAATGTTCTAGTTCCTACACGTGTCCTAAAATAATTAGTATCGATCAACATTCCCGCATACATGATTGTCGCTTCACGTTCAGTCACACAAACATTTTCTTTTTGATAATCAAATAATTCTACAATCAACTCAACAGTTGACGAAGCTGCCGGCTCTAAATACGTCAGCAATGGTAATTCAATAAATTCCTCACCACGACGATGATGATCAATTACAACTTTATTTTTAATTATATCAAGTGCATTAGCATCGATTGCTAATGACGGTTTATGATTATCAACATTCACCAGCAAGGTTTTACTGTGATTAAATTCATTAATTCTAGCCGGTGTAATAAAAACTCCACGATAACGTTCATCATCACGCAGGCTCCGAGCAATTACCCCAGTCTTTTCTTCCAATGAATCATAATCAATAATGATGTGTGCCTTTTTCCCATAGGCTTTACAAATTGAATACATTGCGATTGAAGCACCAAAAGAATCAAAATCCGATTGTTTATGCCCCATAATTAAAACATTATTAGCCTGACGAATCAATCCCGCTAATGATTGAGCAATTACACGGGCACGAATTTTATTTGATTTTTCATAGCTTTCACTATTTCCACCAAAGAAACGAATTGGTTCATCATTTGATTTAACTGTAGCCTGATCTCCGCCTCGAGAATAAGCCAGCGAAAGCGCAGAAAAAGCCAGCTCATCAAGTTCACGGAGAATATTACTTCCTCGTCCAATTCCAATAGATAATGTCATCATTTGTCCTAACTGCTCTGCTTGTTCTTTAAAATAATCCAAGATCTTAAACTTATCTTCAACCTGTTTACGATAAGTCCTTTCGTTAAACATTGCAATATAACCATCACTTTTATAGCGTTTCAAAACAATTCCATTTTCTTTTGCCCAATCTAATACGATCTGGCGTGTCGTTGATTGAATTGAAGCAGCTGTTTGTTCATCAGCCTGTTCAATCGACTCTTCATAGTTATCAACCGTAATATACGCAACACAAACCTGCTGATCTTCAAACTCTTTACTAATCCCTACATAATCACTTACATCTTTTAAATATAATAAACGGCTTTCCTTACTATTATAAACCTCAAATTTACGAGAATTGATATCAATCACCTTAATATCATCATCTTCAAATAAAGAAGCTAATAACGGTTGCCATTCTAATAATTTTTTACCAACAATATTTAATTTCATCTCAGTAAATAAATCACTGACCCAAGAAATATTCCGGTTTTCATCATATTTAATCAGGCCGATTCCACCAAAAATAAAGGCATTTTTAGCTTCATTATTTAACGCTTCACTAACACTTAAATTATTTTCATTAGCCAAACTTGATGAATAAAAGATAAATCCTAGAACAATAACATTCTTTATAAATATATATGTAGCCAGAACTAAAGATGTATTACTAGAAAGAAATACATATCCCATCAAAGCAAATATAAATTCAATCAATAATAAAGCAATCACTACATTCTTTATTCGTGTCATCTTTACTGTCATTTAGCTCACCACCTCTAGAATAATATCATTATACATTAATTTTACTTTCTTTTCATCAATTTGCTTACGATTATATTTGAATACACGCGAACGATGTAAGATTCACTAATAAATAGAAATATCCACAGCAATGCAAATGATACTTCCGGTGTTAGAATATTTTTTAACATTGGTATTAACGAAATAATCTCTCTATACATCTCAAGTCCCTCTTGATAAACATTGATTCCTAATAATCCTCCCAATAGAAAGAAAATTAAAAAGTTTTTTATTGCTGAAATGATCATTAAGCCATATTTAGAAAAACATTTCTGCTTTTCATGTTTTAGACAATACCCATAAAATATCCCCATCACTAAAGTAAAAGTAACATAAAATGTAAAAAATAATTCACCAACTAAAAATAAAATTACAAAAGTAACTGCTAAAACACTCAAGCCTGCTCGATAGTCATATAAATAAGTATAATATACAAGCCCAATAACCATAACATAAGCTAAAACAATATCAAAGATACTCCCAGTATAAAGATTAATAACTCCTAGTACACCAAATAATGATGCCAACATCGCACCTTGTGCCATGACTTTAACTTTATTACCATTCACCTTAATTTCCTCCTTAAAAGAAAAATGCCCGCAGGCATTTTATTCAAAAATATGATAGCTCTTTTTTCCATTCTTTTTAGCTTCGTAAGCAGCACTGTCAGCTTGATGATAAATTTCATCAAATATCACTCGAGGAGTCTCGACAAAAGTGACACCAACTGAACATGAAATATCAATTTTACTTCCTGGACAAGTCGTTGCTAGTGCCTCACTAACCTGTTTTGCCTTAGAAATAACATCTTTTTTAGCTCCTACTTCTTTCATATAGACCATGAATTCATCGCCCCCAAAACGACCGACAACATCATCACCACGGAATAATGACTTTAATCGATTAGCAACAAAACGTAACGTTTCATCACCAGCACTATGTCCATTTGCATCATTAACTAATTTAAAATTATCTACATCAATCATAAATAAGGCTCCATAGTTACCTGGTTCAACTAACTGAATCTCTGATGTAATTACCCGTTCCAATTCACGACGATTAATTAATCCGGTTAAAGCATCAGTCCGCGCCTGCCGTGTCAATTCAATCGTCTTACGTTTATCATCATCAATATCGTTAGCATAAAAAAAGCCCATCAACTGATTAGTTTCTTCATTATATAAAAACATCATATGCGTAGATACCCAACCATAACGCTTTTTCGTTGGACGATAAAATAAAAAACTAATTCTCAGATCATCTTTACCATCATGGTAAGCTTGACGTACATTATCCAATCCAAAAGTATCTAAAAATAAGTGTTTATCTTCATCAGCAACTAATGTAACCATTTTTTTAATAAATTCACTATAACTTGCTTTTTCATCTAATCCTAAAAGATTATATGTAACATTGTGTGCTTTAATCACTTCATCAGTAGTTAAATTAACTTCAAGATTTGTAATTGAGCGTTGCATTAATTTTTGACGATATTTAATTTCTTGAAGATAACGTGACTCAAGTCGCACTTGCTCATCAATATTTTGGTAAACTCCAACGGCTTTGATCGGCTGATTGTCATCATCAAAAATATTAGTGAATTTAACATGAATCCAAATATATTTATCACTATTAAGTGCACGCATTTTTAATTTAACTTCCCCTGTTTTTACGCCACCAATAATCTGATGATAAAAATGATAAAAATCATCAAATGAACGTTCGTGAATCAAATCACTATCAATCAATGATTCTGGGATATTTGAAAAAGCAGCTGAATCAAAATACGCTGCACTACTTTCACTTGAACAAGAAACCTGTTTACTACGATGATCATATTCTAATAAAAATACATTACTTTGATTAAATGCAATATGATACATTTCCTCATTAATTCGCGATTTTTCTTCTAGCAGGCGTTCTTTAGAACTATCGGTAATCAATCCAACAAACACATTTCGGCCATCTTCAGTGCCAATATAGTTCACTCTAAAATATGTCCACATCAATGTCCCATCATTACGAAAACAACGGCAGCCATGCTCAAATGATTCTCTATTCTTAGTAGCTTCATAAAATTCTTCTTGTAGAGGTGCTAGATCAAGTTGATAAACAATTTCAAAAACATCACTATGGAAAACCGTTTTAAAAGCTTCTTTACTATATCCAAATAACTGATAAGTTCCGTCATTTGAAAATAATGTTTTAATCTTATTTTCCTGCATTTCAAAAACAATAATCCCACCTGGTAAATTATTAATGATTTTATCCATAGATGCTCTATTTTTCTGATTAAACAGTCTATCTTGATATTCCATTTCCAGACCTCCATTCTTTGTAAGATACTTGAAAATTATATCACAATAATATCACTTCTTCAATTGTGAGATTATCGACAAAAAGTCTGATAATAACCAAATAATTTACATTATTCACCTAAAAAAAGGAAACCCTAAAATTATATCTTAATACAAAAATTTAAAATAAAAATAAACTATCTTAAGAACAGTTTATTTTTTCTCTAATAACTCCGTCGTTTCCCGTATATTCTTTGCTGTAAGGGACTAAGAAGTTGTAATCATTTCCTTGGGGGTTCCCTGAAATACAACTTTGCCTCCATTTTTACCACCTTCAGGACCAATATCAATGATCCAGTCAGCCTGTTTAATTACATCAAGATTATGTTCAATTATAATAACTGTATTACCGCTATCGACAAGCGAATTAAATAATTTCATCAATTTCGTTATATCGCACGGGTGCAATCCTGTCGTCGGCTCATCTAATATATATATTCCCCTTTTTATTCAAAGCTTGAGCTAACTTGATCCTTTGGATCTCACCACCAGATAAAGCTGTTAAAGACTGACCTAAGGTCATATACGATAATCCCACATCGACTAATTGTTGAAGCTTCTTAGTAATTTTAGCATTATCAAAGAAGTCAAGAACCTCCTCAATTGTCATTACTTCTCCTAATCCCGAACATACTGGGCGGGATCATTAAAAGAAAAACACGAGGCACTGCCAAAATAAGGCTTACCAATACGAGAAAATAAAATGCGTAAATCAGTATACAAATCACTAATTGTTCCAGCTGTTGAACGAATATTCCCACCCAAAGAAGATTGATCGATAATAACCGCTGGTGACAAATTTTCAATACTTTGAAGATTTGGTTTAGCATATTGTGGCAATTTTCCCCTTATAAAAGCCGCAAAAGTTTCATTTAGCTGACGACCTGACTCTGTGGCAATCGTATCAAAAACAATACTAGACTTTCCCGGCCCTGATACCCCAGTAAAGATTACAATTTTATGTTTGGAAATATCTAAATCAATATTTTTAAGATTATTTTGAATCAAACCTCTAATTTTTATTTTGTCCATTATATTCCCCTATTTAAAGAACAGATAACTTTAAAGTTATCTGTTCTTATTTAATTATTCATCAAATAGCGGTTCTAGATATTCTTTAATAAATTCAATTCGATCATTAACATCTGGTTTAAACGTAGCAGTAATCGATATTACTGTTTTTTTCATGATATTTACATAAATAACATTTCCCCCATCACCCATTGCCATAAAACCATCTTGATGCAGCCACCATAAATATCCATATGCTAAATTAAGTTCATCATTATAACTTTGTTTTTTTATTGAATCAATAACCCATTGCTTTGAAACAATTTGTTGCTTATTCCATCGTCCTTGATTTAGATATAATTGCCCAATTTTAGCCATCGCCCTAGTTGATAACGTAAGTCCCCATCCTGCTGCATTAATGCCACATGAATCTATCACCCAGCCGTTAATATCTTTAGCTTTAAGAAAAGCTACTTGTTCCTCCTCACTTCTAAAAGTGATTTTATTTTTAACTTCAATTCCAAGTGGTGTAAATAAATATTCAGTAGCAAAATCAAATACTGATCTTCCTGTAGTATTAACTAAAATACCTGATAATATATCTGGCCCAATTAATGGAGCATACTGAAATTTTCCAATTTCACCACAATCACCTAGTAAATTAAGAGAAAAAGTAACCCAGTCTTTACTTGTAAAATATTTAATATAAGAATCTTCTTGATATTTGTAAGGTACAGTCATCGTCATCATATCTCTAATAGTAATTTTTTGAATTGCCAAATTATTGTTTTTTATTACATAATTCGGAAAAAAATCTATAATCTTTTGATCAATTTTTTCTATATAACCTTTATCTAAAGCTATCCCGATTAAAATTGAAATAATACTTTTAGTAACAGAAGCAACATGTACCGTACTATTTACGTTACCCCCATTAAAATAATTTTCATATTTTGTTACACCATTTTTTAATCCAATAATTCCTGTAATATTATCATATTTTGTATTAATGATTTCTTCTAACTGCATTATTTTCTCTTGGTTCATCTAGTTCTCCTTTATTTTCATCAAACTTTAAGCTTACTTACTGGATAATAAACTTCAGTAATAAGTTCTTTGTCACTTGTAACCTGTGATGGATCATTTACATATACTTCATACAAAGGGGCATCATTTTTATAACCTATTTTTTCCGCCCATTCACATTGTTTAATATATACCGAAGACAAATTAGAATAAGAGCCATGAACAACCGTTTTAAGACATGTTCCCGGTACAAATTCTCTAGTTCTATTATTTGTTTCTTGTACAGGAATGGCAAATTCTGTATCTAACCCTTGTAAAGTAAATTCTGAGCTGTGGAAAAGTACCATCGGTGGCGCGGTTACTGTTAACTTATCGGTCATAATTTCTCTAAACAATTGTCCAAAACTATTACTGTATGCTTCAGCAAATTCATCTTCTTGAATCATTTTACGAATATTCAGTAAATTCATAGGCGGTATTTCTACTAGCTGCACATCAATTTTATCTAGATACGACATAATTGATTTTCCTTGTTGGAGAGTTGTGATATCCTCATGCAGCTGCGCTAAAGAATTTTGATAATTTTGGATTTTTAAATCAATCTCCTTTTTCTTTTTCATTAAAGCTTTACATAATTTTTCATCCTGTGCTTCTTCTGTTTCAAGAATTTCTTTAATTTCTTCTAGTGAAAAATTATATGATTTTAAGCGATTAATAAATAACATTGTTTCTAACTGATCAATAGAATAATATCGATAACCATTTTCCAGATTGATCTCATCGGGTAAAATTAGCCCAATTTCAGCATAATATCGTAATGTTTTAGTCGAAACTTGGCATATCTTTGAAAACTCCCCAATTGATAACATAAATTAGTACCTCCTACTAATCTCTATGTTCATCTTACACCTTGCCCTAAGGGGAAAGTCAATGTAATCTAATTAAGTTTTTTATAATCCACAAAAAAGAGGACCTTAGTCCTCAAATAAACATGCTCCATTAGTTTCAATTACCTTTTTATACCAATAAAAACTTTTTTTAGGAATTCGTTTGTATGTTCCCTTACCGTAATCATCAGCATCTACATAAATAAAGCCATATCTTTTACTCATTTGCTTTGTCGATTCTGAAACAATATCAATACATCCCCAAGAAGTATATCCTAAACATTCGACTCCATCAATTTCAATAGCATTAAGCATTTCTTTAAAATGACAATCGAAATAATCAATCCGATATTGGTCATCAATAGTTCCATCAGGTAAAACTACATCCTTTGCACCCAAACCATTTTCTACAATAAATAACGGTTTACGATAACGGTCATATAAATCAACCATTGAAATTCTTAAACCAATTGGATCAATTTGCCAGCCCCATTCACTTGAAGGCAAGTAAGGATTTTTAACTGCTGTGACAGTATTTCCAACTGCTGTATCTAAACCTTCGCTACTAGCAGCTGAACATGATGACATATAGTAACTAAATGATACAAAATCAACAGGATACTTTTTCATCACTTCATCATCACCAGGTTCTTTTACAATTTCTACTCCCTCATTTTTAAATTTTGCTAATAAATAAGCAGGATATTCACCAAATACTTGAGTATCACTATAACAGTATGTACCTCTCATATCTTGTTGGGCTTGTAAGACATCTTCTGGTTTGCAACTATAAGGGTAGTATGTCAGTTTAGTCAACATACACCCTACCATTGAATCAGAAATAATTTCATGACAAATTTTTGTTGCTAACGCACTAGCTACAAATTGATGGTGCATTGCTTGAAAAATTACCTGATTCCATTTAATTCCTGGAAAACGATCTTCAATCAAACCACCAGTAGTATAAGGATGACGAATCATACTATCCACTTCATTAAAAGTAAGCCAATATTTAACTTTATTTTTATAACGTTCACAAATTGTTTTTACGAACGTTTCAAAGAATCCAACTAATTTACGATTATACCAGCCATTATATTTTAATACTAAATTTAATGGGGGTTCATAATGTGACATTGTTACAAGTGGTTCAATTCCATACTTTGCACACTCATCAAATACATCATCATAAAATTTTAAGCCCGCTTCATTTGGTTGTTCATCATCACCATTAGGGAAAATTCGCGACCAGGCAATCGACATCCGGTAAACTTTAAACCCCATTTCTGCAAACATTTTAATATCTTCTTTATAATGATAATAAAACTGACTCCCATGCCTTTTTGGATACAAACTATCGTCATCACTTGCTAATGCTTCTTCAATATCTTTACTAGTAATATGATTATGAGCTTTATAATTTTCAACATCAACATCAAGGTGATGACGGGCACAATCAGAAACCGAAATACCTTTTCCACCTTCTTTCCAGCCACCTTCTACTTGATTAGCTGCAGTTGCACCGCCCCATAAAAAACCTTCTGGAAATTTTCTCATCATAACTCCTCCTATATAATTTTATTATAAGTTTTTAATCAGCAGTTGCCCATATCGATATATTGTTTCGGTTAGAATTATCAAATATTATAATTTGTTTTAAGCTTTTTTGAAATTATCAACCATTAGTCATTTTGCCAATCATAGCGCTGCCCAATCAATTCTTCAAGATGCCGTTCTATTTTATCGTAATTATGAACAATTAAAGATGCTACTAAGATATCTAAAATATATAGTGATGACATAGTAAAAATTACTGTTGAAAATTCAAAGGTATTTTCTGTTATCATAATTTGAAAATTATAATCTGTTAGATTCAATAACCGCTTATCAACATTCCCGGTTATTGATAAACTAGGGATATTATATTGTTTTAAACGTTTCGCAGCATCAACCATACTCGGATTTTTACCAGTATGTGATAATAAGATTGAAAATGAAGGAATTTTATCTTGCTGCAATCTTTTACAGTGATTCCACTGGATACTGTTATAAGCATTTGCTGAAATTCCGATTTCGTCAAGTTTGTAACAAATATTACGAGCAATTTCAAAATTGATTCCATCACCGTATAAATCAATTACTTGTGCTCGCTTCATTAAGTTGCTTACGCGAATAACCGTATTACGATCGAGCATGCTGCGAGTATGATCAATAGCACGTGAATAAATTAACGGCATAGTATGAATAATATCGTCAATTCCACTATTTCGACTGAATGGTACTACTTTTAATGAATCCTTTAATTTCATCATTTCAGGATATTCTGATACATAAATAAATTTCATATCAGCATATCCTTTAGTACCTAATTTTTTACATAATCTTGTAATTGTCGATGCACTAGTATAACTTGCATTAGCTAACTCATTAACACTCATTTCCAATAAAGCTTTAGGATTAGCAATAATGTAGTCGACAACTGCTTTTTCTTGATTAGTAAGATTTTCTAGGGTATTCATTTTATCAATAATCATCTCTCTATCCTCGCGTATCTTATTTTTCTTCATTATAATATTTTTATTGACGAAGCAACATTTTTTTCATTTTCTAAAAATTACTAATTAAAAATCCCCAGTTTTAACTGGAGATTTAAAAAATTAATTGAATTAGATAGCAAACATAGAGCACACAAGTCAAAGTTTGCCCAATTTTTTCTGTGATATCAAAAGTAGAATCCTTTTTCCAAACACGATACATCGCAATAGGTGGAAATAAAATAACTAAAAAATATGTGATGATTTTATATTTAGTGAAAGGATGTAATGCTTTTTCATCTGGTTTATTGAGCTCCTCTTTCATCCTTAAAATATTTTGTTGTCGTAGAGTCAATCCCCGATTGTTCTGTTTGATTACTTTTGTTGCCATCTCTATTCTCCTTGATTAATTTTCTTGCTTATTTGCAGCAAAAACAAATGGTAAATAAACGATAAATGATAATACTACACAAAGGGCTTGAGTAATAACTGCCCCAATACTTCCTCCCGAACCTAACCAGGCAATTAGTAATGGTGGAGTAGTCCACGGAACTGCATAAATCATTTTTCCACAGAAACCAATTACTGTCATAAAATATGCAAATGTTGCGGTAATGACAGGTGTTAAAATAAATGGAATCATAAAAATTGGATTTAATACAATTGGCAATCCAAAAGTCATTGTTTCATTAATATTAAATAGCCCAGGGGCTAAAGATAGTTTAGCAATTGTTCGATGGTCGGAACGTTTTGATGCCAGCAGCATAGCAAATAATAGTCCAATCGTACAGCCTGCTCCACCCATTGTTGTAAAACAACTAATAAATGTTTCATTTAAAATAAATTGTGGGGTTTGACCATTAGCTGCAGCATCAGTATTTGCGATAACAGCTTCTAACATGGTTGCTTGATAAACCGGTTTTAATACTTGAGTACCATGGATACCAATAACCCAGAAACAAGTTGAAAGGAAGAATATTAATAAATATCCCGGTAATCCTGTCAAAATACCTCTTAACGGCGCTTGAATCCATGTTGAAATCATATTGTAAATTGAATTCCCTGTTACTTTTGTAAATAAAAGTCCAAAGGCCGAAATAATCAAAATTGTAAGTACTGCCGGAAATAATGCATTAAATGCTGATGAAACATTTGATGGCACTGATTCGGGCATTTTAATTGCTAATTTTCCACTATCTGCTAAGCGACAATATATTTCCATTGAAACAATAGCTACGATCATTCCTAAAAATAATCCTTGTGCATTAGTAAACTCACGCGGCAATACATTGACTACTTCAACTAAATCAGTTACTCCCTCAACTGCAACTTTAGTAAACGAATCGCACAAAGATACATATGCAGAAATTGCAACAACTGGTGCCACTGTCTCTTTATGTCCTAATTGTTTAGCCATTTCAATTGCTATTAACACTACTGTACCAATCGTAAAGAAATTTAAAGTAGCGTAATTAGCTGCGGTAAATAATGGTGTCAATTCTTCAAGCCAAGCAAATCCATCAATTTTAGCTAAGCTGATTCCTGTAGTAGTTGTACTACACACAACATTACTAAACAGCGTACAAAATGCTCCCGTAATAATAATTGGTAGCAAAGCAGTAAATGCATTTTTAATCGCTGTCATATGACGTTGATTAGAAATTTTTGAAGCGACCTTTAATAGCCCCTCGGTAAGACGATCAGTCATACTCATAACTCTTTCTCCTTTTATCAATTAAAATTTTATTGTGCACAAAATTTAATTTATAGAATGATTGTAACCGCTAACAAATTTTAGTTCTACCGTAGAAAATTGCTTTGGTTGAAAAACGTCAAGATATTCAATATTTAGTTTTACTTTTTGAAAATTTCGTTCAAAATTTAATAAATAAAAACTATTAAAACTTTCTCTCTAACAGCCAACTCAATCTAAATTTATTTACTATCCTTCACAATTACCTGTTTTAAAATATCTTATTCTAAGCCGATTACTTTTCCTAATTTGAGTCCAATCCTCATACCTTCAGTTATACCTCTTTGAATTCATTATCATGATGCTTATCTTTAATTGTAATCATTTTTTATAAACAACTTGAATCATAAAATAATAAAAAGAGGACTTAGTCCTCTAGTATAGATGCCCCATTTGTCGCAATAACTTGTTTATACCAGTCAAACGAATCTTTTTTATAACGTTTATATGAACCATTACCATAATCATCCACATCAACATACACAAAACCATAACGTTTAGACATTTGGTTTGTTGAATTAGATACCAAATCAATACATCCCCATGTGGTATAACCCATTAGCTCAACACCATCTTCATGAATGGCTTCATACATTGCTTGACAATGTTGTTTTAAATAATCAATTCGATAATCATCATGTACCTTGCCATCAATCAATTCATCTTTAGCCCCTAAGCCATTTTCTACAATAAATAACGGTTTACGATAACGATCGTATAGATCAACTAATGATACTCTTAAACCAATTGGATCAATTTGCCAACCCCAATCAGAACTAGGAATATGAGGATTTTTAATTGCAGTTACAGTATTACCTGCAGTTTTATTTAATCCAGTATCATCTTTAGCCACACAGCTAGATGAATAATAACTAAATGAAATAAAATCAACTGGATATTCTTTCATAATTCTTAAATCTTCTTCTGTCATATTAATATTGAAGCCCTTATTTTTATACATACTTAATAAATATGCTGGATACTCACCATGAACTTGGGTATCAGAGAAACAGTAAATTGAGCGCATTCTTTGTTGTGTTTCTAAAACATCTTCAGGTTTGCATGTATATGGATAATACGTTAATTTAGTCAACATACACCCCACTTTTGCATCAGGAATATTATCATGAGTGACCTTAGTCGCTAAAGCACTAGCAACAAATTGATGGTGCATAGCCTGAAAACATACTTCTTCAAATTCTTCCGGTTTAAATCTTGACTCAATCAAACCACCAGTCATAAATGGATGTCTAATAATTGAATCTATCTCATTAAATGTAAGCCAATATTTAACTTTATTTTTATAACGTTTAGTTATTACATCAACATATCTAACAAAAAAATCTATTGCTCGACGATCATACCAGCCATTATACTTTCTTGCAAACTCTAGTGGTGGTTCATAGTGTGACATTGTTACTAATGGTTCAATTCCATACTTTGCACACTCGTCAAATATGTCATCATAGAATTTTAATCCCGCTTCATTAGGTACTAATTCATCACCATTGGGAAATATCCGACTCCAGGCAATTGACAAACGATAAACCTTAAATCCCATTTCCCCTAATAATTTAATATCTTCTTTCCAGTGATGATAAAAATCACTAGCATGTCGTTTTGGATAATAAACTTCATCATCCGTTGCTAATGCCTGATCAATCATTTCATCAGTAATATCACATAATCCATGTACATCAGTTAACTCTTTTAAACTTTTAGGATCCGTAAATAATGCCACGTCACTTACCGAAATACCTTTTCCACCTTCTTTCCAACCACCTTCAAATTGATTAGCAGCAGTGGCACCACCCCATAAAAATCCTTCAGGAAATTGTTTTGTCATTTTATCGACCTCCGTATTCTAATTTATTTTAATGTTAGCACTATTGATTATTAATTTCTTATTTGTTTCATCTTATGAAAAACAAAAGCAGTAGATTTTTCTACCACTTTCGTTAATCAATATAATTATTTAATAATCTGCCATCAGCAAAATTAAGCTCCGGATAATGAGCTTTTAAATTTTCTACAACATTACTGATACCGCTACCTCCAGATGTAGCGAAAGGTACAATTTGTTTTTTAGAAAAATTATAACTTTCCAAAAAGGTATCAATAATTCGAGGTTCAACATACCACCAGATTGGAAAACCTAGATAGATTATCTCATATTGATCAAGATTATCCAATTTGTTTAAAATCTCTGGTCTACAGCTTTGCGCCTTCATTTCTAAAGAACTGCGACTATTATCATCCATCCAATTTAAATCATCACTTGTATACTCGATCTTTGGACAAATTTCAAATAATTCCGCTAATTCTTCTTGAGCCAGTCTAAGTGCGACTTTTTTTGTAACACCACTAGCACTAAAATACGCAACTAATTTCTTACTCATACATTTCCTCCTAAACAATAATAAAGGTATATCTCTATACCTTTATTATAAGATGACTTTAAATAAAGTCTAATACTTAGTTTTTATTAGTAGTAATGCTTATTAAGCATCTATGCTGTTTGTTCAATTTGTGCCTGTTGTTTTTCATATAGCTTAACAAAAGGTAAATAGATCAATGCAGATAAAATGATTCCTGCTAATTGACAAATTGGTGCCATAAAATTACCCCCAGATCCTAAAAATGCAATTAACAACGGTGGCATTGTCCACGGTAAATCGACATACATAATTGGACAAATATGAAGCATTGTAAGAACATAACCAAAAATAACAGTAACTAGCGGTGCTAAAATAAATGGGATGATTAAAGTTGGATTCATTACAATAGGAACCCCAAACATACTAACTTCACCAATATTAAATAATTCAGGTACTAAAGCAATTCGTGCAATTGATTTATTTTCTGGACGTTTACAAACTATTAACATAGCTATCGTCAAACCTAACATACATCCTGTTCCACCAGTGGCGAAGAAAGCCCGATGAAATGTATTATTGACAATATTACTTGGCTCCAACCCTGCTTTAATTGCATCAAGATTTTCAACAGCTAAAGTTGTTAAAATAGGATTGAAAACACCACCAATCATGTTATCACCATGTAATCCAATTGACCAAAATACTAAACTAATAAACATAAATGTTAGTACACCCGGTAAAGAACCACCTATATATAGTAATGGCTTTTGAATAACATTAAAAATAACATCATTAATGTAGACTCCCGATACCGCATTTACCCCCAAACCAACTAAAGAAATAATCAAAATTTCAATAAATGCAGGTACTAAATATTCAAATGATTTAGCAATTTGTGGTGGTACTTGATCTGGTAATTTGATTTTTAACTTATCAAGTTTAAATAATCCACAAAATAATTCTACTGCCACTATCGCTACGATCATTCCTGTAAATAGTCCTTGACTCCCTAATGAACTAGTAAAGATTCCACTCACAGTTTGAATTAATTCACCTCCCGCTTTAATATCTAATGATGTTTGAGTTACAGTTAATAATGAAACGACTGCTAATAAACCACAAAACATTGGACTGCTTTTTCGACTTGTTCCAATTTCACCACCAACTAAAAATGTGATTGCAACACTGATACATCCAATTGTCGCAAAATTTAGTGCATTAAAAGCTGGATTTAAAAAACTTAAATTCATTACCGCTGGTACTAAGGCCCCTAATCCCGTGGTATCATTACAAATAACATTTGACCATAATACACCAATTGCTCCAATAATAGTAAATGGAACAAAAGTCTGAAATGCATTCTTGATTGATGAAAGATAACGATTTTCAGCAGCAAAAACGCCTACTTTCATCAATATATCTTGAAATTTATCCATAAAATTCTTCTCCTCTTTTAAAAACATTGTACTTAATCTTCGCTAGCAGATAATTAAGTTTTTTCAAGCCATATTCATCTTAGCAAAAAAATAATCATAAATAATAAATTGTCTAGATACAGGAATAAAAGTTCAATTATTTAGATTTATCAGTAAAATATTTCGTACTTTTAGTCCTATTTAAGTTTTCAAATCTTTAGTAAATAATTAGATACTCAATTAGTTTTACACAAATTGTAATGTACTATTAAAATCGTATAAAATAAAAAAGATTACTCGACTGAGTAATCTTTACAACCTAAAAACAAATAAATTATTATTTTAACTTTGAAATACCTGTTTCCAATATTTCCATTTGTAATAATGTTTGTTCATGAGTAATAATCTGAGGCTGATGCTTAACAATACAATCATAGATACCATCATACACTCGGGCATAGTCACCTATTACACTAACCACTTTTTCTTCGTGATAAAAACCATCTTGATCATAATAGATAAGGGTACCATAATGCTCCGGTGTATCAACTCCAAAATCTTTATTCGTCGGCATATAAAATAATTTTAAATGTTCTTCTTGACGATCCTTGCTCTGTTTAATAAACATTCCCTTCTTACCATATACAACAAAACTAGGTCTTTCTTTAACTCTAAAATAACTTGATTTAACAGACACTTTCAACGTTCCATAATACATATCTAGATCAAAATAATCATTAAAACGCCCCTCTCCTAATAATTGACGAACATCATAATTAATTGTATCAGGTTTTCCAAAATAACTAATAACCTGATCTAATGTATGGCAACCATGCCCATATAAATATGACATTGCGGGATCAAAATGATTGATTTTTTCTGGAACCTCCGGACGATAATAATCAAAATGCATTTCCAATTCTAATAAATCTCCTAATTTCCCACTCTCTATTACTTTTTGTACCGTTAAAAAATCACTGTCATAGCGCCTATTTTGATATGCTGAGCAATACAGCCCTTTCTCATCAGCAAGAGCAAAAATCTCTTTAGCCTGTGCACTATTTTCCATGAATGGTTTCTCAACTAAACAATGCTTTCCAGCATTTAAGACCATTTTTGCATAATCATAGTGTAAGTGATGAGCTGTACAAATAACGACCATATCTATTTTAGGATCATTCAATATCTTATTAACATCCTCAACATACTCAACTCCATCAATAGTTTTCCATAAATCATGTCTAATCCTAATATCAAATATCTTTTTAACAATAAACTTATCTGATCTTTGTAAGACAAAAGGTAAATGGTAACGATTAGCACTTTTGCCATTCCCAATATAAGCTAAAACTAATTTATTATTAATCATTTTCAGATACTACTCCTTTCTATTATTCATAATATTTATATTTTATTTTTCTCATCATGATATTTTGATAAAACATCAACAATTATTTGGTGATCCTCATTATGAGCTAATCCAGATACAATAACACTTCCAATCATCCCTTTACCAACAATAATAGGATAAGCACCACCACATATCACATATCTTTCATCATTAGTGTATTGCTGATAACAATGACTTCGTTCATTCTCTTGCCAAATTTGATAAGTTGGCAATTTAAATAGTTCTACTGTGTTTTGTTTACGATTTAACCATTGATCACCTTTTTTGCCATTCATCAAATATTGAAAAACAATATCTTGATTTAAAACAATTCTGATTCTAATATTTTTTAAGTTTTCTTTTTTTACTTTTTCAACTAAATTACAACCAAGCAAAAAAGCATCTTCATTATCAAACTTATTAAAAGCAATTAGTTTTTCCATTTTATCACCCCATTTATTTATATCATAAATATTTAGAGGTTTTGTTTATTCCCCTTATTTAGTATCTAAAGTTCTATTTTAAAACCATAAATAACAATTTATAAGTACCTTTAGACCTAAATAAAAAGGAGTTTAATTAAACTCCCACTAAATTATTAAATTTCTTTTTCTTAGTAACAAAATATGCAATTATAATTGATGAAGCTGTTAAAGCCCAGCTAATTGGATAAATAATCAATAACATATTATATGTATTGAAATGCGGGAAGACTAAAAACATATAACCTAACCGAACCCCGCAAGTAAAAATAACACATAATAATGTTGAAATCATAGGACTGCCTAACCCCCTTAGACTACCTGACATAATTTCTATTGTCATATTTAAAACTTCAAAAATTAATATATATGTCATTCTGATTGTCGCCAACTCGACAATTTTAGGATTTGAGGTAAATATACCTGCAAAGAACCGATCAAAAACAATAAATATCATACTTAATGAGACTGTAAAAATAGTCCCTAAGATCATACAGCCTCGAGTAGATTTGATACATCTTTTATAGTTGCCTGCTCCATAATTTTGACTATTGAATGTAATACTAGCTTGTGAAAATCCAGTTATTAAATAGTATACATAAATTTCAAAATTCAAACCAACTGTTGAAGCCGCAACAACATCAGCTCCTAAACTGTTTATTCCTGATTGAATAATAATATTAGAAACATTAAATAACATCCCTTGAATAGCTGCAGGAATCCCAGTAAATAAGATATCTTTAGTAATAGTCTTATCTATTTTTAGTTTTTCTAACGATAATTTCAATGGTCCCTGTTCTTTAGTTAAGATATAAAATAATAATAAAGCACTAGTTGCATCTGCAATCAGTGTTGCTAATGCTACTCCTGCAACATCTAATTTACAAACAACAACGAAAAATAGTCCTAAAGTAACATTTACAACACCAGAAATCAATAAGCAGTATAGTGGTCGTTTTGTATCTCCACCGGCCCTTAGTATTGCTGCTTCAAAATTATAAATCGTTAAAAAAATCATTCCAATAAACGTAATCCGTAAAAACAAAGCAGCTTGATCGAGTACTTCTTTTGGTGTTGACATAATTTTCAATAGCCAGACTGCAATAACTTCACCAATTAAAGCAATGACAATCCCACTAATAATCGAAAGTAATATTGAAGTATGCACTGCTTTACTAGTATCTTTTTCATTTTGAGCCCCTAAAAACCGCGAAATAACAACATTTGCTCCGATTGATAAACCAACAAATATTGTAATAAATAAATTAGTAATCGGGCTGGTACTCCCAACCGCTGCCAAAGCATTACTTCCTGAAAAATGTCCTACAACAGCAACATCTGCAGAATTAAATAACTGCTGTAACACACTTGTTGCTGCCAACGGTAATGCAAATGCCAGTATTTTATCCCAAATACTTCCGTTCAAAATATCAATTCTCTTTTTTTCCATAATAAATCCCCCAATTTTCTCACTTATTATAAATCTTCTACTATACTTTAAGGCAAGGGATTTTCAAAAACTGAAAAGAAGCTTATTTTCCAAGTTTTACTTTATCTAAAAATAAAACGTAGCACTTATTCAACTACGTTTTATGAATACTTCATTATATACAATTTTAATAACAGTAAATAGTTAATATATCTGTAATATCAAAATTAAAAAGGTATTGATCAAAACTAATCAATACCCATATTATTTATTCACTTTTTAATTCTCGTCCATTCATCATATTACGACATCCATATAAAATCAAAAACGATATTGCAAAGTTTACAAATAGTGCAACATAGCTAGCTGCCATCATCGCCACGGTAGTGCCGCTATTCAACAAGATGGCAGTAGTGATTACAGCACTTGGAATCGCACCAATCAACATCACTATCATTCGCATAAAATTCTCCATCATTGGTGAAGTTCGACTCTTTAAAAGTCTAACAGATAGTACACTTCCACTAATAAAGATACTAGTATAACCAATAACATTTAATAGATAGACAATGATCATCATTAGACTTTGATGATAATATAGGCCCATTGCAATAAAAGAAACAGCTGCAACAACAAATATCTTTATAAATGTTGGAATGATTACCGCAATCAATTTACTAAACGGCTTATCAGGAATTAAATAAATTTGATAATTTTTTAATTCTTTAGATAAATCTGAATTTTGTAAAGAAGAAAAAATCCAAATTACCATCATATAAATAAACATTCCAAACCCAACGTCAACTGCTATTGTTACTGCAATATATATTCCAATTGAAATCAAATCACTAACACTAATAAAACTATTAGTTTTACGCATTAATAAAATATTTTTTGACATTACAGCATAAGCCCCTTGGCGAAACTCCCCCTTAATCCCAAGCTTTACTTTCTTATTTCTTAAAGCCTCCTGATCTCCGGCTTTGGCCGCTTTCATTCGTTTTGATAAATCTAGAGAATCTTGTAAAGCCTGTTCATAAAAATTACCTCGATAACCAATAAATAAAACATATACTAAGATTACAGCTCCACACAACAAAAGATATCCTAATGTTACTAACAAATAGTTATGCTCAACATAAGCAATCAAAGCTAACTTCATCCACCCAAAAATAGGAACTACATAAAATAAATTTGATTGCACAAAATCCATAAACAAAGTATGATAATTCCCCGTTTGAAGATATAAAACCAAAACGATAATTACAACAAAAGCAATAATAATACCAGGAATGATTTTCGAATACTTACGATATTTCTTATCCCCAATTGATAAAACATAAAGATAATCTGTTAATAATAAGAAAAACAAAACAGTGATAACAGATGCTAAGTAAGCTAGCACAATAAAAATAAAATTAAATCCGGCACCACCGCTAAATGCAGCTAAAAATACTAAACTAATCAAAGCAAGTAGAAAGGCCTGAATAATTGTTTGGAAAGTTAAATAGCTCATTACTTGTCTTCTAGTAAAAGGACCTGTAAAAAGATAGAATGCATCCTCACCTGTAAATAAAGCTTTTTTTGACTGCATCAATGTTGCAAATAGCATAATTGCTTGAAAACCAATTAATAATAAAATTCCCATGTGCAAATCTATATTATTAACAGCCATAATTTGACCTGCATCCACATTGAATAAACTAACGATCATTGCACCATAGAATAGAATCATAATAATAACAAATACTCCACTTGCTTTACGTTTAAATAAGTTTCTGATTGTCCCTTTGATTTTTAATAACCATAGTTTTAATAACGGTTTCATCTTACTCACCATCCGTTAACTCAAAGAAATATTGTTTTAACGATTCATCTTCTAATTCATCACGTAAAACGTGTTTAATAATTTTACCTTTATTCATAATATAAGCTTCATCATAAATATCCTTAATAATATCAATGATATGGGTACTAACAAAAACTGCACAACCTTCTTCCTTTAGCAACGTAAAAATTTTTAAAACATCTTCAATACTAGCTGGATCTAATCCCACCATCGGTTCATCGACTAATAAAGCTTGTGGCTGGATTAAAAGTGCTAATAACATACTCAGCTTCTGTGTCATCCCTTTGGATAACTCTTTAGCCATGCTTTTCCTTTTCCCTGTTAATTTAAATAATTCAAGATATTTATTCGCAATCTCGTGATAATTGTCTACTCGATACGCATTTCCAATAAAATCAATATGCTCATCAATAGTAAGCAGATCATACAAAATCGGTGTTTCTGGAACATATCCAAAACAACGTTTAGCCTCAATACTATCATTAGGATAACCACAAATTTTAATCTCTCCATCAAATTTCAAAAGATTAGCAATACTTTTGATCGTTGTTGATTTACCAGCCCCATTTGGTCCAAGTAAGATTGTGACTTTTCCCCCTTTAGCAACTAAATCAACATTATCAACAGCTCTAAAGCCATCATAAATTTTTGTTAAACCATTTACTTCAATCATTTCAAATTCCCCCTAGTCTATATATTCACTATACTCTAACGACCTAGGGCACTGTCAACCATTCATGCAATAATTAATACTTTTTAAGAAAATGGCACTAAATAGCTATACTCATCAAATAAATTATTGTGCTTAAATATAATAAACAGCTATTTTAAATATCAACAATAAGAAGCTTACTCTACAAATTCATTATACTTTTGCTTGATAATATCTGTTAAACGGACATCTGGATGATGATATTTCTCTCTTCTTTCAATTTCTTTTTCTTTAGACATATATATCGCTGCTGTTGGACACCAATGAAAACACGCTAAACAGGTCATACAATTATCTTTAATTTTAATTTTTCCTTCAATCAACTCAATATTATTCATTGGACAAACTTTTATACATGTTTGGCACCCGATACACTTCTCGTCAACTTTAATTCCACGCATATTACAAGCTTTATATACTGCAGAATTTTCAACTTCAGGTAATAATGAATAATCTATCTTATCTTGTTCTATTATTGATTTTACAAGTTTTTTGATATTTGTCTTTTGATTAGCTAATGTGTCTTTTATTTGTTCAACAGTACTCAAATAACTATTACCAGGCATTGGGATTCCCTTACTTAGTGCTAAACTTAAATTTTTTTCTTGTAAAAGATTATCAAATCTTTTTGCTACATCTCCGGGATGTCCTCTATATGTTGTGAATATAAAAATATAAGTATTCTGCTTAAATTTCATTTTTCTAATAGTATCCCTTATAAGATATGGCATATCCCCATAGTATATTGGAAAAACAAACCCCACTCGCTCATAATCAACTTCGATATCTTGTTTATTGTGAAGTGCTGCAAGCGATATAACATCACATTGCCCATCAAGAGATGCTGCTAATAGTTTTGCTGTTGTCAAACTATTGCCGGTTGCTGAAAAATAATAGATTCCTGTCTTCATATTAACCCCCTATAAATACTTTACTACTTTTAGAATTCTTAATTATAAGTATAACCAAATTAACTAATTTTGATAGTATTCTTTCAAACACAGAAAAAGAGGGGCTCATGTTTTTATGAACTCCTCACGTGTCATCAAATACTTAACTTAATGATATCGAAGCTTAACTTTCCTCAATTACTCCCATTAACTCTAAAATCCGATTTAAATCTTTAGTATCAGTATATTTGATTGTTACAGCCTTTTCATCAACCTTGATCTTAGTTCTAAATTTCTTTCTTAATAACCCTTCAACATAGACATATTCCTTTGGTTTTTCAACTTTAGGACGATCTTTACGACTATTGCCTAATTCAATTCCCTTAACAATGTTTTCAACATCACGAACTGATAAGCCTTCTTCAATACAACGAGCAGCTAAACTTTCGGCTTTTTCTTGAGGAAGAGTAATTAAACAACGAGCATGCCCCATTGTAATTTTTCCTTCAAGTACATAATTTTGAATCATTTCAGGTAATTGTAATAATCTTAACGTATTTGCAATATAACTTCTTGATTTACCAATTCTTTTAGCTAATTCATCTTGCTTAAGATTCAATCTCTCCATCATCATTTGGTAGGCTTTAGCTTCTTCAATAGAATTTAAATTCTCTCTTTGAATATTTTCCAATAATGCAATTTCCATCATTTGTTGATCTGTAAAATCTACAATAATTGCAGGTATTTCTACTAATCCCGCAATTTTAGCCGCCCGACATCTTCTTTCACCAGCCACAATTTCATATCCCTGGATTGATTTCTTTAAAATCACCGGTTGAAAAACACCGTGCTCTTTAATCGAAATTGCAAGTTCTTGTAGCTTTTCTTCATCAAATAATTTACGAGGCTGATAAGGATTAGGACGAATTTCTTCTAAAGAAACTGTTATCTGTTTTGATTCAGGTGTATTTTTTTCAATATCATCAATCAAAGTACTAATATCTCCACCAAAAATAGCATCTAACCCTTTACCTAACTTTTTATTTTTAGTTGTTGCTGGCTTACGAGCAGCAGGCTTTTTAGTTGTAGTTACTGTTTTCTTAGTTGCTGTTTTTTTAGCCGCCATCTTTGCTGGGGCACTTTTTGTTGTATTATTTGGCATTTCGTTTACACACTTCCTTTGCAAAATCTCGATAAGCGCGAGCTCCTTCAGAATTATTATCATAATCAAAAATAGCTAGTCCTTCAGAAGGGGCCTCTGATAATTTAATATTTCTTGGAATCGCTGTTTTATAAACTTTTTCTTTAAAATATTTGCGTACTTCCTGTGATACTTCAACCCCTAAATTGGTTCTTTGATCAAGCATTGTTAGTAATACTCCTTCAATTGTTAATTGTGGGTTGAAAACACTTTGAGTTAATAAAACAGTATTTAATAATTGTGTCAATCCTTCTAATGCATAATACTCACACTGAACTGGTATTAAAACCGAATTACACGCAGTAAGTGCATTTGTATTTAATAAACCTAATGCTGGTGGACAATCAATAATAATATAATCGTATCTATCCTTTATTTTATCAAGCGCTTTTTTTAAGCGTTGTTCACGACCTTTTTTTACGTTCGCTAATTCAAGATCCGCCCCTGCTAGATCAATACTACCTGGTGCTACATCTAATTTAGCAATATATGAAGGAACGATAACATCATTAATATTACACTCTTCAACAATTATATTGTATGTTGATAATTCAATATGATCGCGGTCAATTCCAATCCCTTGAGTTGCGTTAGCCTGTGGATCCATGTCCACAAGAAGAACCCGATTTTTAGCATTTGCTAGAGCGGCCGCTAAATTAATACTCGTCGTAGTCTTACCAACGCCACCTTTTTGGTTTGTAATCGCAATTATCTTTGTCATTATTTAGCCTCCCTCATTAATATTTCTTCCCAATAGTTTCACCTAGTTTAACTACGGTCTCTTTATCATTCATACTATTTTCAATTATATCGTTATCAATAACAACTTGATTTTCTTTTAATAAAATAATTACTGTTGAACCGCCAAATTCAAAGTAACCTTTTTCTTCACCTTTAAAACATTGTTTCTTATCATGGTTAACGATTCTACCAACCATCATCGCACCAACTTCCATTTGAATCATTTTACCAAAATTTTTAGATTCAATTATCGTATAGCTGCGACTATTCTGCTTATAAATCGGATAATAATCATTAGCAATAGGATTAACTGTATGAAATCTACCTTTAATATATTTATTTCCTATAATTTTCCCATCATCAATAAAACTATAACGATGATAATCATCTACTGTCAATCTAAAAATCATCCAATAACCATTCATATATTCCTTAGCTAACTCATCGTCTTCTAATAATTCCCCCAATGAATACCTTGTATCTTTAATCATAAAACGGCTATCTTGATCAATTTTATAACATGATAACTTAGAATCAGCTGGGCTAATCAAAACATTATCATCAGCTAAAAAAGGGCGTTTTCCATCAACTATTTTACGAGTAAAAAAGTCATTATAACTCTTAAACTCTCTTTGTTCATACTGCGACATATCTATTTTATTTTCTTTAATAAACGGTGCAATTCTTCGTTTTGATAAACTAGAATTCATATACCAGCCACCTAAATCACTAACAAACTTGCATACAAGGATTTTTAAAGCACATCTACCAAGAAATGTGCCATAAAGTTTCTTTAATAAGTTATTTTGGCCCTCACCGTTAGTTTGAACATTCCCTAAACGATCAACGACTATCATTTTGTCACCACGATTTGAATCAACTCTACAATAACTAATACCCCTAAAGCCGCTAAGCCTTTTGACTGTACTTTAGGAACTTTAAAATCAACAATAAATAAAATCCCTGTAATCAACATCAAAGCACCATAAAGATAATCCAACTGAAAAATAACATATCGCAAAGCATATGCCATCGGCAAAATAAATGATGATGTTGTCACTGGCAAGCCTTGATAATACTTTCTCTTTTCTGTTGTTTCTTTTTGTCTTGTCTCTTCTTTAACATTAAAATATGCAAGTCTAATAACCGCAGCTAGAACATAAAATATCTCTATTGCTAGCCATCCAATTGAACTTAATCCAACATTATACCCTAAAATAGCCGGAAAAACTCCAAACGCCACTAAATCACATAAAGAATCTATCTGGATTCCAAAACGCTTTTCTTCATCTGTACGATTTTTCTTACTACGTGCTACCATACCATCAAAAGTATCACAAATACCACACATAATTAAGCAAATAAATGCCCATTGATACATCCCATTAAAAGATAAATGAATCCCTGCCATTGCAAATATCAATGACAAATATGTAAGAATAACCGTATAACTATAATAACCGATCATTTTTCTACTCCCTAATAAAATTTTCAACAAAAACAGTATAGCACATATTTAACTAATAAGGTACATTAATCTATCTTTTGTCTCTTAATAAATCTAAATTTATTTGATTAATTGATATAAAATAAAGCAATTGAGCAGTTCGCTAATTAAACATATTTTTTAATTATTCTAACCAATTTTTAATTGCCCTATCAATCTTGCACCTCTTAATATTTAGTTACTTCTATGCATTATATCAAAATTTTCTTTTTAAACAATCTTTATTATTATGAGTTATAATTTTTATACTATAGATTTAGTCTCATTTCCAAACTTTTCCTATATATTTATGAAGTGATTTTATTTATATTATTATAAAAGAAAAAATAGGTAAACTGATGAATGATATGCTCCCTTCTAAGTAGACAAGTAAATTAATGACTTGTCACCTAGGAGGGAGCAGTTCAGAACAACTCTTTACCTGCTTTTTATCTAGATGTGTTTATTTAGTTTTAGTTAAAATCAATATTTAGTGTTTGGCCTAACATAACATCCTTATTAATATCCGAATTTAAGCGAGCATCCGGTTTATTTAAAAAGATTACTGAGGTAGTTGAATCGTAATGTTTACTAATTTCATTTAAATCAAATGCTAGCAGGACATCACCTTTATTAACTTTTGCGCCTTGTTTTACCATTGCTTCAAAATACTTTCCCCCTAATTCCACAGTATCAATACCTACATGAATTAAAAGCTCTACTCCTGATTCCGATGTGATTCCGATTGCATGATTAGTTGGAAATACTGCGTTTACTGTACCATTAAACGGTGCAATAACTTTTCCTTCTGCCGGAATAATTGCAAACCCCTTTCCCATTACTTCCTTTGAAAAAGTTTCATCATTAACATCACTTAGTGAAATTAATTTTCCTGCTATTGGAGAAATTATACCATTTGTTTCAACAATCTCGTCTTTTTCAGTTTTCACAAGAAGCATTGCAATAACAAAAGACGATATAATACTAATCAAGAAAGCAATAATTACATTTGTAACATTTACCTGTAAATAAATTGGTAAACTAACAATACTACTAGAAGCAAATGCTGGCAGTTCAAAACCGGTCATCGAAATAAATGCACCACCCAGTGCTCCACCTAAACAAGCTGATATTAATGCTTTTCTATTGTGGATAAGAACTGTATATAAAGCTGGTTCTGTGATTCCTAAGACAGCTGATATACTTGCAGAAGTTCTAATTGTTCTTTTTTCTTTATTTCTTGTTTTAAAAATCATTGCGGCAACTGCACCAAATTGCCCCATTGTAGACATCATCATTGTAGGAAGCAAGAAATCTCCTCCGCGTTCTGCCAAATTTTGAAAAATAACAGGGGTAAATGCCTGATGCATACCTGTAATTACTAACAATGGTCTAATGAATGATAAGATAAATCCCCCAATAAAGCGATTAAATGTAAATAGTCCTCCCACACAATATGAAATAAGTACACCAACATAGTTACCTAGAGGCCCTAACACAACCAGCATTAATGGAACCATAATTAAAAGTGAAATTGTTGGAGTAAAAATTACTTTTAGTGCATTTGGCATTATTTTATCTACATAACGATATATATAAGATAAAATCCATACTGACAAAATTACCGGTACAACTGAACTAGCATAATTAATCAAAGGTACTGGTAAACCAAAGAATGATAATGATGCTTCTGTATCAGCAACAAGAGTTGTAAAAGTCGGATGAATGAGAGTAGCTGCTAATACAATTGAAATCATTCGATTCGTATTAAAAATCTTTGATGCTGATGCTGCCAACAAGATTGGTAAGAAATAAAATGCAACATCTGCCATCATATTAAATACGATAAAGACACCATTATCTTGAGGAATAATCTCAAATGCTTTAATTAATGCAATGATTGCTTTCAACATACCAGCACTAGCAATTGCAGGAATAACTGGCACAAATACACTTGATAATATATTTAAAAAGCTTTTGACAATTCCTTGTTTCTCTTTTTCTTCTAAATTATCTGCTTCAGAAAAATTGAAATCTTTTTCAATCGTCTGATAAATTTCACTTACCTGTGGTCCAATTACTACCTGTAATTGTTCATTTTTAAACTGCACTTTTAATACATCTTTTAAAGCCTCTAGTTTTTCAATTTCTACTTTAGTATTATCTTTTAAATTCATGCGTAAGCGAGTCATACAGTGCATGATATTTTTTACATTATCTTTACCACCTACATACGCAATGATTTGTTTTCCTAATTCTGTATAAGTCATGATCATTCCCCCTGATTATTTTCTTTTAAAATATTTCCATTTGATTTAATAAACTCTTTCATCCAGTAAAATGATGCTTTGGGATATCTCTTTTTAGAGCCATTTCCTTTATCGTCCATATCCACATAGACCCAGCCATAACGTTTTTTCATCTCACCAGTGCTTAGTGATACTAGATCGATGCCTCCCCACATGGTATATCCTAAAACTGGTACCCTATCAATTTCTACCGCCTTTTTTATTTCTAAGAAATGGTCATTTAGATAATTGATTCTATATGTATCGTTTACAAAATTATTTTCATCCGGTTTATCGACTTCGCCCAAACCATTTTCGACAATAAAAATTGGTTTTTGATAACGATCATACACTTCATTTAACACATATCGTATACTAACTGGATCAATAGGCCATCCCCAGGGTGTAGATTTTAAATATGGATTTTCACCGAATGGTAATGCGATGATTCCTAATTTATCGTCTTTCCCAATCGTTGTTGATCTATAACAGCTAAATGAATAAAAGTCTAAGGTTCCTTCTTTTAAGATTTCTTCATCATTTTCTTCCATTCTTATAGTCACCTTATATTCATCCCAGAAACTTCGTGCAAAGCTTGGATAATAACCTCTAAGCATTACATCTGAAAAATAGAATAGTCTTCTCCTTTGTTTCATCCATGCAAGTTGATCATCAGGATGACACGTTTTAGGATACGATGGACTAGTTGCATACATTGCTCCTAACATTGCTTTTGGCATAATTTTTTTTGCTAAAATTTTAGCCCTGGCACTGGCGATAAACAAATGATGAATTGCCTGCCAAGTAGTTTGAGCATCTGAATTTCTTGTACCCAGATGCGAGAATCCTTGAAGTACATTAAGTTCATTAAACGTAAGCCAGTATTTGACTTTTCCTTTAAACCTTTCAAATAACGCATTACATAACTTTTCATACAAATCAATCATTATTCGATTAGACCAGCCATCATATTTATTAGCAAGATATAAAGGAAGCTCATCATGGCAAATTGTAATCATTGGTTCAATATTGTATTTTAAACATTCATCAATGACATCTTCATAAAACTGTAAACCTTCTTCATTCGGAGTTTTTTCCTCACCAGTAGGATAAATTCTTGTCCAGCAGATTCCAAATCTCATCATTGATAATCCCATTTCTGCTAATAACTTAATATCCTCTTTATAGTGATGATAAAAATCAACCGCATTATGACTAGGATAATAAACATGATCGTGAATACACCCTACTGCACCTTCTGGAAATGATTCTCTATATGCAACTGAACCTAACGTTCCATCCGGCAATCTGTATGTAAGCCTTCTAGGGGTTGTGTACGAACCATCAGTCACAATGTCATGTGTAATGAGTCCTCTTTTTCCTTCATTAAATCCACCTTCATATTGAAAGTCTGCACTGGCACTTCCCCAATACATTTTAAATGGATAATTCATATTTTGTCCTCCTGTACCTGTCTTATCACACTGTTAGTATAATAAAAAAAATCACTTAATCTGTGATTTTTCACAAGCTGGCACACTGTTTCAAAACATGAAACAAAAGCTTACCTTTAATAACTATTTGTCATTTATTAAAAAAGAGATAAGAATATGTTGATCAAGTCCTTAGCTATTGAGCGCTTGATCGTCATACTATTATATCCTCACTCTCTTTTAAAAGACTTATATTTTCTTAGACTATTCCACTGATTCTCATATGAACAGGAAAATAAAATCAAGGCTTTTAAGCCTTGGATTTTGTTATTTATGAAACACATTTAACTACTCTTGCTTAAATCTCTTACTTTATCATCAATAATAATTATCAGTATATTTTTTATGATAAATAAGCGAAATAAGATTAGAATACATCTCTAATATAACGGACGATGAATAACTAAATTCTTCAGATAATTCAATATATTTATGAACAAAAGGAAAATGTTTTAACTTATTTGCAGTTATCATATATATTTTAGGACCATTTTCTCTATCCATAACACTCAAACGATCCAGCACTCTTTCTAAAAATCTTCCCCCGGCACTAAAAATAATAATCAGATTTTGATCATCTAAAGTCTCCAGCATTTCTCTTTGTTCATTTGGATCCTGTGTTGAATAAATGAATTTATGTAAAATCGTTAAATAATATTGAAGGGAAATAGCCGGAAAACTAGATTGAACATGTCCCATTAAAACTACTCTCTTATAGTCATGAATATCTTTAACTAACTCTTCGAGAGTGTCCGTATCCATATTTTGATTTAAATAATTAATTATTTCTTTAGAACGTTCGAAATAGTTCACAACATAATCTTTGGTTGTAACACCATCAATATGAGAAAATCTTTCTGCAATAAATGAGTTATATGTTGCAATCGCATATTGAAGCTCCATAAAATCCTCATACCCGATTTTACGACAGAAGCGGCTAATTGAAGACTTTGATACATTACAATTATCAGCTAATTCTTTAGTAGTAATTACCTTTCGCCTATCAAGATTTTCTAAAATATACTGTGCGATAATAAAATTCATTGAATCTGATGATTCTCTATTGATTACATTTAATAATTGAATCCTTATATTACTCATAAAATATCCCTTAACCTTTCCTTATATTATAAGATATCTTGATTCTAATTACTAGAAAGAAAAATTTGAGTTTCATTTTTTCTTGAAATCATCTATTTAAATATCTCGTAGATATGTCTTCAACACTTAAAAATATTACTTATGTAAAAAAGGTATGATATGGTCATACCTCTTTATCATTTTTATAATAACGGCTATCTTGATATAAAATAACCTCATCATTAGCTAATGATTTTTTTACATCTATTAATCGTTGATTTGAGGATCCACGGAATCTTAATTTACGATCCTTCAATGCTTCAACAAACGGTCCATCAATTAAAACATCTAAATATGATAAAATCTCAACATCAAAATCTTTGATTTCTTCATATAAGAAAGAAGAATATAACCAGATTGTCTTATTAGGACATTGTTCCTTAAGATGTTTTAATAAAATGGAAACATCCTGGCGATTTTCCAACTCTAATGGTTCACCACCAAGAATCGTGATTCCTACGATATGCGGCTGATTTACTAATTTAATTAAAATATTTTCAGTTTTTAAATCAAATTTATTCCCGCCAGTAAAATCCCAAGTTTCGGGATTAAAACAGTTTGGACAATGTCGTTTACAACCTTGAACATATAAAGATACCCTAATTCCTTCTCCGTTAGCAATATCCGTTTTTCGAATTTGAGCATATCTCATCGTTACTCACCATAAAGATGATTATCTAAGTGAACAAAACGTTCAGCAATTTCTTGTGTTCTACCTTGATTCCAGAAATTATCACCTAAATAACCACAAGTACGACGACAAACATTTAAAGTTTTATGATTACGATTTCCACAATTTGGACAATACCATTCCCGATTTTCATCTAGTAAGATTTCGCCGTCAAATCCGCATTCCTGACAATAATCTGATTTTGTATTAATCTCTGCATATTGAATTGTGTTATACATATAGTCAATCAACGCTGATAAAGCATCTAAATTTTCTGACATATTAGTGACTTCAACATAACTGATTGCTCCGCCAGAAGATACTTTTTGGAATTTTGCTTCAACTTGCAGTTTATCAAAAGCATCAATATGTTCTTTAACATTAACATGGTATGAATTTGTTAAATAATCCTTATCAGTAATTCCTTCAACAATTCCAAAACGTTTCTTTAATGCTCTAGCGAATGTATATGTAGTTGATTCTGCTGGAGTTCCATATAAACCAAAACCTAATCCTGTTTCTTCTTTCCAACTGTCACAAGCACTTCTTAAACGTTCCATGATCTTTGTTGCTAACTCATTTCCTTCTTTAGAAGTATGAGTTTGACCAATTAAAGCTACAACACATTCATATAAACCAATATACCCTAAGGAAATCGTTGAATACCCATTTTCCAAAAGCTTATCAATTGGTTCCCCTGACTCTAAACGAGCTAAAGCTCCATAACGCCAATGAATCGGGCTAACATCTGCTAGTGTTCCTTTTAAACTTTCATGACGTAACATCAAGGCCTCTTTACATAATTCTAAACGTTCATCTAAGATTTTCCAAAAGTTATCTAATTTATGATTAGCTGACAGACCAGCATCAGCAAGATTCAATGTCACTACTCCTTGATTAAAACGACCATACCACTTGTATTCACCATTTTCATCTTTCCATGGTGATAAGAAACTACGGCATCCCATGCAAGGGAATACTTGTCCCTCATAGTTTTCACGCATGATCTTAGCAGAAATAAAATCTGGCATCATTCTCTTTGAGACACATTTAACTGCTAAATCCGTTAAATAACGATACTTACTATCTTGCGGTACATTATTATCATCAAGAACATATAAAAGTTTTGGGAAAGCTGGTGTCACATAAGCCCCAACAGGATTTTTCATTCCAATAAATCGTTGTTTTAATGTTTCTTCAATTAGCATTGCTGTTTCTTCAATATATTCAGGTTCTTCTCTTAAATACATAAACACTGATAAAAATGGTGCTTGTCCATTAGTAGTTGAGAAAGTATTAATTTGATATTGAATCGTTTGAATTCCGGCTTTAATTTCATCTTGTAGGCGTGATTTAGCAATCTTAATAATTTGTTCTTCACTATAGTCAATTCCAATCAAACGACCTTCATTACGAACATTTCGTTGGTGCTTCTCATAACTTAAACGCACATATGGTGATAAATGAGCTAATGAGATAGTTTGTCCACCATATTGACCATTAGCTACTTGTTGTACGATTTGAGTTGCCACAGTACAAGCTGTTTGTAATGATTTAGGTGTTTCAATCAACTTATCATTAATAACTGTTCCTTTAGCAAACATATCCTTTAAATTGACAAGATCGCAATTATGCATTTTTTGGATATAGTAATCCATATCATGGAAATGAATGATTCCATCATCATGTGCCTGAACAATTTTAGGTGGTAATAATAGCCGCCGACAATAATCTTTTGAAAATTCACCAGCAATCAAATCTCTTTGAGTTGCTAAAACTGTAGCATCTTTATTTGAATTTTCTTCCATTGCTTCTTTATTAGTTTGGTTTACAATTCCATATATCTCTTTGTCAATCGTATTTGTTTCTCTTTGAAACTCCCGAACTTTACGATATCCTTCATATGCTTTAGCAGTTAAGATTTGTCCTTTTTCAATTAATTTTTCAAAAACTTGTCCCTCAATTCGATATATCGAAATATTATTATCACTGAATTGATGCCAGTTTTCTATCTCTACAGCAATATCATGAGCACATTTAGAATCAACGATCCCGCTTCCGCACTGCATTGCTTTTAAAATTGCTTTTTCAATTTTTGAAGCATCAAACTCAACGCTTTGCCCATCTCTTTTAATAACTTTCATTCTGTTCCCTCCTAAAAATCTCTTTTATTATGTTAACACTAAAACTTTTTTTATAAAAATAATACGCATCATCACCTCATTAAAATATTCAATTGGCAATGCACACAAATATTAATTATAACTGATATTTATATTAATTTCTCTAGTTTTTTTCAATTTTAGAAAATTAGTAAATTATCTATTTTGATACATCTAGTACTATCATCATCTAACAAAAATAATTGCTATTTTCCTAAAATATCAACAAAAAATATTTGTTTACTACTAATAGAGCATTTTACTTTTCAAGTCGATAATTCTCTAATATACTAATTTACGAAACTTATTATGGAGGACAAAAGAATGTACGTAATCAAGAAAGATAATACTAAAGAGCTTTTTAATATACAAAAAGTTGTAACAGCAATCAATAAATCTGCGACACGCTGTTTATATAAATTCAAAGAAGGTGAAGAAGCACAAATTTGTGATTTTGTTGAAGCCCGAGTTAAAGATTTCAATAGCAATGAAATTACTATCTCTCAAATGCACAATGTTGTTGAAGGTGCTTTAGATGCAATCAACCCTAAAGTAGCAAAAAGCTATCGTGATTACCGGAACTACAAACAAGACTTCGTGGCAATGTTAGATGAGGTCTATAAAAAATCACAATCAATCATGTATATTGGAGATAAAGAAAACAGTAATACTGATAGTGCTTTAGTATCGACCAAACGAAGTTTGATTTTTAATGAATTAAATAAAGAGTTATATAAAAAATTCTTCCTTACGACTGAAGAACTACAAGCTATTCGTGATGGTTATATCTATATTCATGATATGTCTGCCCGCCGTGATACAATGAACTGCTGCCTTTTTGATGTTAAAAGCGTTCTTGAAGGTGGATTTGAAATGGGAAATCTTTGGTATAATGAACCTAAAACTCTAGACGTAGCTTTCGATGTAATTGGTGATATTACTTTATCAGCAGCTAGTCAACAATATGGTGGTTTTACTGTTCCTAGCGTTGATTTATTATTAGAACCATATGCCATCAAGACTTTTGATTTATTTTATGAAAAATATCTAAGTTTAGGATTAGATCCAGAAACTGCTTCAAAAGTAGCTGAGGGTGATGTTTTAAATGAATTTAGACAAGGGTTCCAAGGATGGGAATATAAATTTAATTCAGTTTCATCCAGCCGAGGTGACTACCCTTTTATTACAATGACGACAGGAACAGGAACTGGCAAATTTGCGAAAATGGCTTCAATTGAAATGCTTCATGTTCGTCGACGTGGACAAGGAAAAAAAGGAAATAAAAAACCGGTTTTATTTCCTAAGATTGTTTTCTTATATGATGAAGAACTCCATGGCGAGGGTAAAGAACTTGAAGAATTATTTGAAGCAGCAGTATTATGTTCAAGCAAAACAATGTATCCTGACTGGCTCAGCTTATCAGGTGAAGGATATGTAGCTTCAATCTACAAAAAATATGGAGAAATCATCTCTCCAATGGGATGCCGGGCCTTTTTATCACCTTGGTATCGTCGAGGAGGAATGCATCCTGCTGATGAAAATGATACTCCCGTATTTGTAGGACGCTTTAATATTGGAGCGATCAGTCTCCACTTGCCTCTTATTTATGCTAAAGCAAAACAAGAAAGTAAACCTTTCTTTGATGTATTAGATTATTATTTAAACTTAATTAGAAAGTTACATTTACGAACATATGATTATCTTGGTGAGATGAAAGCCTCTGTTAATCCTCTTGCTTATTGTGAAGGAGGCTTCTATGGTGGGCATCTTGGTCTACATGATAAAATCAAACCTATTTTAAAATCTGCTACTGCTTCTTTTGGAATAACTGCTTTAAATGAATTAGAACAGTTAGCACATAAAAAATCATTAGTTGAAGATGGTTCATTTGCTTTAAAAACAATGGAACATATTAATCAAATGGTTGAAAAATTCAAAGAGGAAGATGGTCGTTTATATGCTATTTATGGGACCCCAGCAGAAAACCTCTGTGGTCTTCAAGTGCAACAATTCCGAAAAAAACATGGTGTAATTGAAAACGTTAGTGACCGTGATTATGTCAGCAACTCTTTCCATTGTCATGTTTCTGAAGAAATTAGTCCTATTGAAAAACAAGATAAAGAAAAACGTTTTTGGGACTTATGTAATGGCGGTAAGATTCAATATGTCAAATATCCAATCGATTACAACATGCAAGCTTTTAAAACCTTACTTAAACGTGCAATGAGATTAGGCTTTTATGAAGGTGTAAATCTATCATTATCCTATTGCGATGATTGTGGCCATGAAGAATTAAATATGGATGTTTGCCCAAAATGTGGAAGTAAAAACTTAACAAAGATAGATCGGATGAACGGTTATTTATCATATTCACGAGTTAAAGGGGATACGCGTTTAAATGATGCAAAAATGGCAGAAATTGCAGATCGGAAATCAATGTAATGAATTATCATAATATAACAAAAGATGATATGTTAAATGGTGAAGGGCTCCGAGTAGTTCTTTGGCTTTCAGGATGTACCCATCGATGTCCGGGATGTCACAACCCTCAAACATGGGATGTCACTAGCGGTATTCCTTTTGATGCTGAAGCTAAAGCTGAAATCTTTACAGAACTTGATAAAGATTACATTTCTGGAATTACTTTCAGTGGTGGTGATCCGCTCCACCCTTCCTCAATTAATGAAGTTGGTCAATTGATTAAAGAAATTAAAGAACGTTATCCTGATAAAACAATTTGGCTATATACCGGTTTCCAATTTGATGATATTAAAACGATTGATTTTATCAAAAATATTGATGTAATCGTTGATGGGCGCTTTGAAATTACCCAATTAGATCCTCAATTACATTGGAAAGGTTCTGCAAATCAACGTGTAATTGCAGTAGGCCCAACGCTTGCTTTTAATACAATTATTCTTCATGACGATAACTAGGATGGCCATAGCCACCCTAGTTTTTATATATAATACAAATCCTGACCTAATGCTTTTAATGCACTTTCATCCGTAATCAAGTAATTGCCTCGTTTAACCTTACAAAGATACCCACACTGACAAAAGTCATTTAAGACTCGCTGTAACTGACGATAACTGCACCCGATCATTTCTGCTACTTGAACAAAATTATCCTTGATGATCAATTGTTGAGCACTCGAAATAAGATATGAAGCTAAACGATTTTCAACTGGATAATTAATTGAAATAGCAGTATTATGATTAGCATGATATAGCCGATTTGAAAGTGTTCGTGCTAAATAACGCATAAATATTAAATCATGTAATAAAATATCTTCATATTGCGCCACTGATATTCTAAAACAAACTGTATTTTTGAGTGCGTAAACATCATTAGTGACTTCATGATGATTTAGAAATTCAACTTCTCCAGTAACTGTGATTGGATTAGAAAAAGCTGATAAAACTGTTGTTCCATTCGCAGTCGTTCGACAGCTTTTAATTCTTCCAGATACAAGAATATATAAATATTCTAATATCTGCCCTTGATGTAATAGATGTTCAGCCTTAGAAAACTCACATAATTCAAGATACTGATAATTATCATCACTCATCATCTGCTCAACTTTAAGCAAATTGATATAATACTCTCGATTTTTCATATATATCACCACCTTAAATATGACATATGTCGTATTTAAAAGCAATATCTTTTCTTTATAATAAATTTGGAGGTGTTAACTATGTATTTATTATTATCTTTTTTATGTGGTTTAATCGTATCGACCATGAATATTTTTAATGGTCAACTATCTGCCCACTGTGGTGCTTATCTAGCAACCGTTATTATTCATTTGATTGGTTTAATTACTTTTACCTTGATCATGTTTTTAAAAAAGCAAGAAATCTCCTTTAAACATCATTTACCCTTTATTTTATACACTGGCGGAGTAATTGGTGTACTAACTGTAATTTTTAATATTATCGCTGTCAATAATATTGGTGCAGCTTTGTTAACAGCATTAGGCTTACTGGGTCAAATGATTATTTCTATCATCCTAGAATCTAAAGGCTGGCTAGGGTCATTAAAAAGAAAACTAACACCACTTAAATGGTTAAGTTTAATAATTGTCACAATTGGAATTGGAGTGATGGTTAAATGATTGCAATAATATGTGCAATAGCTAGCGGTATGACTATTGTTTTAAGCCGTTCCATAAATGGATATTTAGCAAAAAAAATCGGTCCTTATCAAAGCACTTTCTTTAATTACTTTACTGGTTTGCTTACTAGTTCAATTCTCTTATTTTTTACCCTGTTACCAGCATTCAAAAACATTTCATTTACAAAGATAGATCTAATAATGTTAGTTGGAGGAATAATTGGTGTCTTTAATGTTCTAATTTTAAACATCGTCGTTTCCAAAGTTACTCCAATCAAGCTAACTCTAATTACTTTTATCTCTCAATTACTTAGTGGAATGATACTAGACTATTATATCTATCACGTCTTCACCCTTAACAAATTGATTGGTTGTATTATCGTCATTATTGGATTAATTATATATCAATCTGCTGATATAAAAGTCATTTCAAATGAAGAAATTAATTCTATCTAATAATTTTCCTAATTATTTTAGATTGTCGTTGACAATCTTTTTCATGATTTTATTCAAATATTCTAACTTAGCTTTTTCATATATCTAACACATTTGTAAAAAACAGACCATTACTATATTGAGATCATAAAATCCTCATAATTTCCTTATAAAAAATTCAAAATGATAACTACAAGTAATAACATACCGTTCGCTTATATTTTCCTTTGTACTTCATTCTCCTATAAATTAAATAGCTATCTCTTTTTATCATTTCTCTCACCTCATATAGTATATTTTGTAAAGATAAGCAAAAAAATTAAAATAATAACTTCTTATTTAAATAACGAATATAAATGACACACATGATAATCGATGCCATAGAAGCAATAGGTGATGCAATCCCCATATGAAATAAAGTAATTCCGCTCAATTTACTAATTACTAAAGTTAATGGAATTCTTAAAATAAAGGTTGCCAGCAAACTATGAAGCATCGTAAAAACAGTATATCCACCACCATTTAAATAACCATTATAACAAAAGATAAAACTTGTACATAAACAATCAAAAGAATATGTTTGTAAATATAAAGCCGCATTTTTAATTACTGCCTGGTCACTAGAAAAAATTCGTGTGAAAATACTTCCATCAAATTGACAAACAATTGTCACAATCAATGAAATCGAAAGACAAAAAGCAATCCCATAACGCATTGATTTATACGCTCGTGAATACTGCTCGGCCCCAAAATTTTGAGCTGTCATCGTTGCAACAGCATTACCTAAGGCAATTGCTGGTAACATTAAAAATTCAATCAATTTTTCAACAACTCCAACAGAAGCACTAGCAACTAACCCCATACCATTGACGATTACCGTAATCAACAAAAAAGAAATACCAACTAAAGCACTTTGCAAGCCGATTGGTAACCCAACTTTTGTGATTTTCGCAATCATCGGAAGATTAAAACTAATATCTTGGCGATTAAACTTAAAACCTAATCCTTTATATTTTAGATAGATCAATGAAAAAATAAAAGCTCCTGCTTGTGCTAATACCGTTGCAATAGCAGCTCCTGCTGCTCCCATTTGATAACCATCTACCAAAATAAAATCTACAATAACATTTATTACACACGCAATTGCAACAAATAAAAGAGGTGTCTTACTATCACCTAAACCTCTTAAAATAGCACTAACTGCATTATATCCTACAATAAAAACAGTTCCTAAACTACAAATATATAAATAACTTCTAGTTGCACTGATTGCATCGTTAGGTGTATGCATTAATCCTACAATCTGATGATTAGTCAAAAATAATATAATTGAAATAGTCACAGCAATCATAGTAAACAACACAACTGAAGAACCCACTGTTGCAGCTAATTCTTTTTCCTTTTTAGCTCCAAAAAATTGTCCTAATAATACTGTGATCCCTGTTGTAAACCCAAGGATCAGGTTAGTTAGCATCGCCATTGTTTGACTACCGATAGAAACTGCTGAAACATCACTTGTTGTAGCGAAATGCCCCACCACAAATAAATCAGCAGCTCCGTATAATACTTGTAATAAGTTTGATAACATGAAGGGAATTGCAAAGAGCATCAAACTTTTAAAAACACTTCCATTTAATAATTCATCATTCATATTTTCCTCCTAAAAAAAGCTGGATAAAATAGTGGTTTGACCCACTACCTTATCCAGCATAATTTCTTATACCCTCCGGTAAGCAAGAAAATTTTACCAAGTTTGCCCTTAACTGTCAAACTTTTTATTTATTTAGTTTCTCTTAAGCAATATTAAGAAAGGTTTAATTTTATTAATTGAATAAAGTGGTACAATTCAAGTATGAAGAAACTACTAATAATCTGTTTAGTCCTCCTAACAGGATGTACTAACGCAAACGCAAAAGTAAATAAAATCGAACATCAAGATATTTTTGATCAAGTCCAATTAAGTGATTATCAAAATGTTATGATCGTAGCTCATCCTGATGATGAAACTATTTGGGGTGGAATGCATTTACTAAAAGATAAATACTTGGTTGTCTGCCTAACTAATGGTGATAACGAAATACGTTCTAAAGAATTTAAAGAGGTGATGAAAAAAACACAGAATACCGGACTTATTTTAAATTATCCTGATAAGACAAATGGTAAGCGGGATAATTGGAAATCATCATATCAAAAAATTGAAGACGATTTAAATTATCTTTTATCGAAACAACATTTTAATCTCGTTGTTACTCACAATCCTAAAGGTGAATACGGCCATCAGCATCACAAGATGACAAGTGCAATTGTTACAAGTATTGCTAAAGATCTAGCAATTACTAATAATTTAAAATATTTTGGTCTTTATTATCGAAAAACTAACCCTATCTTGCCAATGAAACCAACCTTTGATGATGATCTTACCAAACAAAAATTAGAATTAGCAGATTGTTACTCCTCTCAAAAGAAAGTCTGCCATAACTTAGGACATATGTTCCCATATGAAAACTGGATCAGCTACGATGAGTGGCATTGATCCAGTTTTTTATCTAATATTTGTTTTATCAATCAAACGATAGTAATCTAACTTTCGTTCAAGATTCTCTTCATAATTTAATTCAAAGTAACAGGCATATAAAATATCAAAAATATATAAAATTGATAATCTAGTTGAAAAAGATGAAATTTTTTTATAATGATTTTCACCAGAGCTAATATATAGGTGATGATCCGGTTTCACTTCTTTTATAGGATAATTATATGAGGAAATTAAAATAATTGGTGTTTTCCGTTCCTTCAAGATTCTAAATAAGATATCTGAAATAATTCCTCTACCGCTATATGAAACAATAATCGCTAGATGTGAGTTATCACTAGAAGCAGCCTGAAGTCGTTGTTGATATTCATCAATCGGCACATTTATACTCACACCAATTTCCTGCATTTGAAATTGAAAGTTTTGTGCAAAGTAAATATTTCCAGCTGATGTATATACATCAATGACTTGAGCCTTTTTCATTGTTGAAACGACTCGCTTAAGCTGGTCTAAACTAAATAAGTTAGCAGTAGAACTTAAGGTTTGTTCATAATCTTCTTTTAGCTTATGAATAATTTCATAATGTGTCTGAAATTGCTTAACAGGAAAATTAAAGTCAAAATTCTCTGTACTTTTTAAATACTCTTCTAAAGAACTAGTGATTTTTAGCTTCAGATCAGCAAACCCTGATAATTCAAGCTTATCACATAAGCGATAAATCGTTGCTGTTGAGACATAACAAACTGTGCTTAAATCTTTTGCAGTCATTTTTAAAATACGATCTGGATGCTCTAAAATATAGTCTGCAATGATTTTTTCATTATTCGATAGAACTTTACTATTCTTTAATTTCATTAATATATTCATCTTTATTCACCACTTTTATTTTACAATAAACAATACCAAAAAACAGTATTATTTATGTTTTAATATGATGCTAAAAAACTAAATTTAATACTTAGTTTCTTTTATTATCACTATTTTTAATTCTTAAAGCTAATAATTCTAATAAAACATATTCTTAAGTTTGTTCAACTTTAATGATCTTAAAATTAAGGTACTGTAGCTCTTGACCAAACGATTTTATTACCTGTTTTTAATAGTTCATAATTAAGCAACAAATCATTATAAATTACAATTACTGGTGATGAAAGAATACTCATGATAGCTTGTATCAATAAAGCTAAGCGTTTTTTGTTTTCCTTCAGGAATACGACTCAAATGTACACGTTCAGCAAGTGGTAATGATAAAAATTTTACTTCACCAGCAAAGTTATTACAACCTGTTAATAACTGTCCCTATTCCCACATTTAAACCCTATAGCTAAAATAAAAATACTAATGATTAATATTTTACAATATGTTTATTGTATTTGCATTTTAAAATTTGTTTAAAGTTTATACCACTTATCCCCCTCAATAAAGGATGAATAGACGTAGCCATTATCAAACACTCCAAATATAGAAATCGCTATACAATCAATTTCTAAAAAATGTAACAGTACTATATTTAAAACATCATAAATACCTTGAATTATAATACTATCCTTAATAATCCGCTTTTCATAAATCATCAATAACTCTTTCCCATATAGATGGTAATCAATAAAATTCTTATTATTATCCTGATATACTAATAAATATAAGGTAAGATTATTAGTGTTTTTATTAATAATTTACGGTGATAATTTTATTATTGTTTTATTGTTATTTACCTTATCTAATAATAGTGATTCTTTGATAAACTCAAATAATTTTAAACAATCATAGCTTGCAAATATTAGCGTTGGAATTTTTAAAACTAATTTATTAGGTAGTATTTTTTGTATCCTTGCACATTGGTAAGATATTTGTGGAGCTAAGAGCAGAACATCAAAATCCAATGCTGCTGCCAAGACCTTTTCCCAGCCAACTGCTTGAAATTGATAATTCAATTCTAATAATTCTGCCGTTTGGCTAAGTTTTTCAGCAAAATAACTAGTCGTCAAACCGCTAGAGCATGATAATAAAATTTTTAAAACAGGTTGTTTGATCGTGTTATAAATACATTCTATCATCTCTTCAAAAAGTCTTTTAGCGTGTCCTAAATTTTGCATTTGAAAATGAATATAAAATTCTAATTTATTGTCATTATTATTCATGACACAAAGCTCAATAATATTAAAACGATTAAAGGTTACACGACTTAAACTATTTTCAGCTTCAATAAGTATAATATTGGAATCATTATCATTGAAATACAATTTATAATCCTTACTAGTTTGTAGTAAGATCCATTTTTTAAAATACTCTACATAAAGCTCGCTTAAAAATTCATCCATAAAATTATCTCCTAGAGACAAGCTATTCGTTAATGATTTCAAGCGCTCGTTTTAGCACATTGGCACCATTCATCATTCCATAATCACGCATATTAATTACTTCTACGGGAACTTTACCCTCAGCGGCTTTTTGCAGACCTGTTAACTGATGCCTAACTTGTGGCCCCAACATAACAATATCCCAATCTAATAAAACTTTTTCCGCCTGCGTAAACCCCATTGCTGTGACTTCTAATTCAAGCTGTTGTTCTTTTGCCGCTTTTTCCATCTCTCGAACAAGTATACTCGTTGACATACCAGCATTACATACTAACAATATTTTCATCTCATTCACCCCTATTTATTATAAAAATCATCGTACATTTTAAGCGCTGCAGCTAATACTTTCTCTCCATTCATCAATCCGTAATCACGCATATCAATAACATCAAACGGAATCTTCCCTGCTAATATTTTCTTAACATTAGGAATAACATAACGAACTTGCGGTCCTAACAGTAATACATCAAATTCGCCTAAATGCTGTTCCAATGTTTTTTCACCAATCGCTTCAACACTGACTTCCAGTCCTCTATTATCGGCTTCCTCTTTCATCTTGTTCATTAATAAGCTGGTAGACATCCCTCCAGCACATGCTAACATAATTCTAATCATTTTCTTTTCCTCCTTGACTCCATTGTAAAAACTATTTGGATATAAAAAAATCGTTTTCTATTAAAACGAATTTTTCTTTTAATATATTGCCCTATTTACATAAAAATTATGAGAAATTTATTTCATCATTATAAGAATAACTACCAGTTCTAATAGTTATGTCTTAATATCAAACCAAAATAAATTACATAAAAAAGAGAAGATACTGCTACCTTCCCCTGAATTCCTAATCTATATCTTAATAATAATGACGTTCAAATGTAGCATATTTCTTATTTAAAATGATATATGCAACAATCAAGATAATTCCAGCACCAGCACAAATAGCACCATCTAAACGTAAACTCCCTACCGGAATATCAATGCTCATTCCTAATAGACGATTTCCAATAGTAAACTCCATTGCACTAACAACTAATGGCATAAATAAACCAACTACAATACCTGAAATAACAGCAGCGATTCCACTAAATAAAGTCCATTTATAAAATGATTTATTAATCAAACCAAGTAAAACTGCTGTTAAAATAATTCCCACCACACAAATAATTCTCGTTGGAGTATCACTTAAAGTTTTATAAGTTTTAATAAATTTTTGTGTTCCTGGTGTTGTTTTTTGGACCTTTTCAACGGTACTTACAATTTTATTTTGTAAGGCACCATTTTCATCAGTAATCTTACTTTGAATTTGTTCACGCTGCTCTGTAGTGATTTTTTTACCAATTGCTTCTTCGATTGCAGGAATATTTTCATCAACAGCTTTAGATAATTGTGCAGCAATCGCAGCAGTATCAACATCACTACCATTTGCTACAGCTGCTGTAATTTGATCTAATAAATCGCTCGTCACATCATTTAAAGCACTATTATTTTTTACTGCTTCCTCAACTTTCTTGATATTTTCATTACTTACATCAGGAAATGCTTGATTAAGTACTTCTTCAATCCCGTTACTTGCCTCTTGAACAACGACAGCATTTGTAATTGCTTTAGTTGACATTGTCTTAATTGATAGATTAACACATAGGAGCATAATCAAACATAACATGACAATTGTTAATACTACATTTCCAAATTTCTTCATTTCTTTCTCCTCAATAAGATGCCTTGTTCCAATTTCTAAACTATAAGATATCTTTTCTAATGTATTTATTATAGTTTTTTTTATCTCTTAAGTCAAAAAGAGTGCCAAATCACACTCTAATTATACCGTTTTCTGCGGTTTGTATCTTTAACAATATAAATTGGTCGAGCTTTATTTTCCATATAATCTTTAGACACATATTCTCCTAATATTGCAATTAATAACATTTGTGTTCCACTTAAAAATAAAATTAAACAGACAATCGTAGTATATCCACCTACGCTATTTCCAAACATCAATGTTGAAATCGCTGTATATAACGATAAAATAATTGAACCAACAAATAGGATAACACCAAATATTCCTGCTATCTTTAGTGGAGCAGTAGAAAATGAGAAAATTCCTTCTAAAGCATAAGAAAATAAGCTTTTAAAATTCCATTTAGTAGAACCAGCAGCCCTTTCTACATTATTAAATGGTAACCACTTTGTCTCAAAACCAACATATGAAAATAAACCTTTCATATAACGATTATACTCTCTAATTTCTAAAATTGAATCAACCATAAGACGACTCATCATTCTAAAATCTCCTGCGCCATCACTCATATCCAATTTTGATAATTTTTGCATCACCTTATAAAATGACTTACTTAAGAAATTTCTTAATCTACCTTCACCCTCACGATCCATTCTTTTTCCCGCACAACAATCGTAACCTTCTTGACTTACTGCCTGATACATCGGTGCCAGCAATTTTGGGGGATGTTGAAGATCTGCATCCATGATTACACAATAATCACCGGTTGATTTTTCCAAGCCAGCGAACATCGCTGCTTCTTTTCCAAAGTTGCGAGAAAATGAATAATAGTCACAATGGTGATCTTTAGCACAGATCATCTTTAATAAATCAATTGTATGATCATGACTACCATCATCAATAAATAAGATTTCATAATCAATATTTTCAATCGTTTCAAGTTCTTTAGTCACTTCCTTATGGAATAATGGAAGTACTTCCTCTTCATTATAACAAGGTACGATTACACTAATTTTGTCCATATTCATGTCCTCCTTTGGCAGCAAAAATCTTAAACTTGCATAGCCCATAATTTGAAACTACTGTAATTACACTAACTACTACTTTTGATAACATCTCATTTGCAGATAATAACTGAATAAAAATAAATAATAATCCGCTTTCAACTAATAATGTCCCTAATCTTAAAATAAAGAATTGATAAGCTTCTTTTCCAGTTTCATTAGCACTTTTAAAAACAAAATGTTTATTAGCCCAAAAAGCGAAGATAACAGCACCAACCCAAGAGATTACATTTGCAAAAAGCCAGCCCTGATCCATCATTGTAATCACAAACCAATAAATTACAAAGTTAATTAGCGTTGTGCATCCACCTACAAATACATAACTAATTAATTCTTTCAAATCCTTTTTCATTCTTTTTCCTTCTCCCTTGAAATACTAACCATATAAAACCCACACCACTACAAACATAACCAACATTTTTCATTGGAGCTTTAAATATAATTCTAATCTGGTGTTGTCCTTTAGAAATCTTTGCTCCTAAAAATGCTTTATTTACACACTCCTTAGCAACTTCTTTGCCATCAATTAATACCGTATAGCCATTTTGATACGGTAATGAAGTAACTAAATAGCCATCATTACTAACATTGATTGTTCCTTCTACAAGATTGCCATCTTGATTATACGAGCCAACTAATGCATCAATTTCTTGATTACGGTTTTTGATTACATCATAGTCAATCGTAGAAACTTTTATATTCTTTAAATCATAACGTCCATTACTGAAACTAATACTAAGTTGGTCAAGCAATTCATTTTGACTTAAAACATATGTAAAATGCGTATTATGATTTGGATAAGCAGCACTTGAACTAGATAACTTATTTTTTACCCCATTAATCGTAATACTCGTATCTTTACGCTTAATTAATTTAACTTTAGCTAAATCAAATTCCACAATTAAAATCTTATTAGTTAAATCTTGATTGATCCCTAATTCTAATTTACCCGTCTTTTTAGTGTTAATACGATAGCCATCATTTAATTTAGTTATTTGTAAATTATCGCTTTTTTCTTTTACAACTGTTTCTAGTGCAACCGTAGCTGCCTTACTTTGATAATTACTCTGACCGCCTGCAACAACCACATTATTATAAATAGTGTCTAATGTTTGTGGGTAATCTAGACGATCAAACTGCACAACATCATAGCTATTACTAGTTGCATAAACAAGCGGCAATACTTTATCATTTTGATATAGATTATTACCAATTGCTTGATATCCCATCGGTACTACATTTTCACTATAGAGCGTCTTCACTCCCATCATTCCTTGAAAGAAAATATTTGAATTTGATAGACAAGCGACACGATTTTTAATACTAATAGGATTTTTAATAATATCGTAATAAAAATGATTATAGAGACTATTACTAACGGAACTATAGATTGAACTTCTAAGCTCGTTATTACTAACTTGATTGACAGTGTTCAATGACTGTTTAAAAATATCATATCGACCATCTTTTTCTACTTTAATATTTTTTAAATTCGAAACTTGTTGATAAGTGTCTTTTGTAACAAAACTCTCTTTTTGATTATTAACATAGCTAATTATTAAAGGCATTACCAACAATAAATATAAAGTTCGTTCAGTTATTCTTAGATACAATAATATCCCAACCAAACAAATTATAATATCTAAAATAACTAATGGCTCTTTATAAAATAAGACAATTGGTAAAATAAGTAGCACAATTAATTTTAAATCCAATTTAATTTGTGATTGTTTATACTCATTGATTGTTTGAATTACTACATAAATAATCAATGGTGTAAAAGGAAGCAAAATCTTGGCCCGAGGATATAAAAAACCATTTAAGACAAAACTAAAGATCGGGATAAATAATAACAATAATAGCCAGATCGATAATTTTCTCGTTTCTTTTAATTTTAAGCTTAGAACTAAACCTGCCCATGCAACAAAGCCTAATCCACAACCATAAGCATTATACAATAGGGCTTTAAAATCACCTCGTGGCACTACTAACGACATCAAATCAAGTGAGCCGCCACTACTTTGATGGTTTTCCAGCATAACATAGGCAGTTGGAATTAAAAGAATTCCACAAATAAGCACTCCGATCAATAACGGCTGAATAAATAAACATAACTTTTTAAAAGTAATTAGGTTTTTCAATCGATACATTTCAAAACAATAATATGTAAAAATTGTTAGTAAAGCTGAAATTGCAAAAAAATAACTATTTGCAATTATTAGAACCACTGCTCCAATTAATAACCCTTGCTTTTGATTTTTAATATATGTATCTACCGCGATCAATGCCAAAAGCACTCCAGGCATATAATCAACAAACATGATTTGGCGGTGACTTTGGAATAATACAGAAGAAGATAATAATAATACAGCTCCAACTATACATAGCGTTGTGCTAAACTGTTTGCGTTTCAACCATATATAGGTCAGGTTAACACTTAAAACTAAATTTATTATCATATAGGTAATTATAATATCTTTCATTGCTATTCCAGGAATAAGACAGCCAATTAATACGTCAGGTCGAAACAATCCATAATAAGATATATTATAAATATTTTGACCACCGCCGATATTAAATGCAAAATCGGGGAAAAATGATTTTGTCTCTAACATCGTCTTCCGAATATAATCAGCTAGATTGACATGTTGCGATAGCCAATCAGTATTAGCTCCAAAGATACTAGAAGAAGGCGTGATGACTATGATCATCACTAAGGTTAAACATGTTAAAAATATAATTGGGTAAAACTGCTTTTTTTTCATTACTATCATTCTCCTGCTCACATTATCGTATATATTCCTTAAGAATCACCTAAAGAACATCTAAATATTTCTTAATTTTCATTTTACTATCTTCTTAATTTCCATTATGATGTATAATAAATACGAAAGTTGGTGAATATATGACGAACAATAAAATTTTAATTGTCGATGACAATCCTGAAATTAGAGAAGTATTAAATGTTTTGCTCTCAAGTGAAGGTTATGATGTGATTGAGGCTAAAGATGGCCAAGAAGCAATTGATATGGTTAGTGATGATATCGATTTATATATTCTCGATATTATGATGCCTATAATCAATGGTTACCAAGCCTGTGTTGAAATTAGAAAAAAATCTAACGCCCCAATCTTATTTTTAACAGCAAAAGGTCAAGAAAGTGACAAAACACTTGGTTTTTCTAGTGGTGGGGATGATTATTTATCAAAACCATTCTCTTATAATGAATTAACGACAAGAGTGAAGGCATTGTTGCGTCGATATTATGTTTATCAAGGGAAAATGGAAAAAGAAGAAAATAATGATGACAACATTGTTTACAATAATATTACTATTAATCCTAATAGTGAAGCAGTGTATCTAAACGGAGAACAAATTGAATTAACTTACTTAGAATACCAAATTCTTTATCTTTTATTAAGTAATCGTAAAAGAATTTTTTCAACGCAAACATTGTATGAGAGTATTTGGAATGAACCTTATTATTATAGTGCTAATAACACAATTATGGTTCATATTCGAAATCTTCGTAAAAAAATAGAGAGTGATCCTCAAAATCCAAAAATAATTAAAACAATTTGGGGTAAGGGTTATCGTTGTGATTAAAAATTTCTTTAATAAATTAAGTATTCAAATTAGTGCCATTATCATTATTTGTGGAACCTTAGGGGTGGCAACTTTTTGTCTACTTTATGCCGGTAAAGAAAGTTTCTTTGAATTTACCCAAAACTTAGGGGTCATCTCTGAAAATACTGAAGCTTATGCAAATAATATTGAAAATCAAATTATTGATCAAAATGTATCAATTACTGATGTCGATACTCTAGATAAGATCTTAGGTACTAGCGATATTTATAGTGTCAATCTATATAATAAGGCTGATAACCTTGCCATCACTGGTTCTTTTGCTACCATGCTTGACAATTTTATCATCGGTTCAACAGTATATGATACTGAAGCAATTTATAACGGTGACGATTATAGTACAGAAATTGAGTTAAAAGATGGAACCATTGAAATGTATGTTTACTCATATGCTTTAGCTAAATTAGTCGTTCCTTACATCGTTGCCTCAATTGTCATTGCCTTATTTACCTTTTTACTTCCAACCTTTTTATTTATTCGACGTAAAGTAAATTATATGACAACATTAAAAAATGAAGTTACAATTATGTCACAAGGTGATTTAGACCATACAATCAAAATTAATAGTAATGATGAAATTGCAGAATTATCTAATCAAATTGATAATCTTCGCCTAACCTTAAAAGACAACTTTGCTACTGAAGAAGCTAATCGCAAAGCTAATTATGAATTAGTTACAGCACTTTCTCATGATTTGCGAACTCCTTTAACTTCTTTAATGGGATATTTAGATATTATTAGACTAAAGAAATTTAAAAATGAAGATCAATATAATTTATATTTGAAAAATTCAATTGATAAAGTAAATCAAATTAATGAACTAGCAAATAAAATGTTTGAATACTTTCTCGTCTTTAGTAAAGATCAAGATACTGAATTATCTAAGATGTCACTCGGCGTAATTTACGAATATATTTTAGAAAATATTGGTGTCTTAGAAGAAAATGGTTTTGAAGTAATCAAAAACATTAAGCATTCTGATTACTTTATTCGCGGTAATATTAATTTAGTCAAACGAATTATTAATAATGTTTTTTCCAATGTCTTAAAATACGCAGATATTAAACAGCCCGTTTATATCACTTTATTGATCGATGAAGATATTGAAAATCTAGGCTTAACGATTAAAAATACAAAAAAACATAGTGCTAACTATATTGAAAGTAATCAAATCGGTCTTAAAAGTGTCCAACAAATGATCAAGATTCACGATGGTACTTTTACAGTCCTTGATGAAGAAAGTACTTTCACAGTATCAATTACAATTCCTTTAATGCAATAATTAGTGTATAATGTTGCTATAATTTTAATTAAAAGGAGATATTATGCAGGCAATAGCAAAATTTCATAAAGTATCTAAAGAACAATTTATAATTGATTTCAAGGACAGTTTTCCTAAATATGATGAGGCAGCCATTAATGATATATATGCTTCAATTAAATTACCTAAGCGCGCTACTATCGGTTCTGCGGGTTATGACTTTTATACCCCTATCGATTTCATTTTAAAACCTCATGAAACAATTAAAATTCCTACTGGAATTAGAGTTTCTATCAACGATGGGTGGGTTCTTGCTATCTTTCCAAGAAGCGGACTTGGTTTTAAATATCGTTTACAATTAAACAATACAGTTGGAATCATTGATAGTGATTATTTCAATAGTGACAACGAAGGTCATATTTTTATTAAAATAACTAATGACAGTAATGAAGATAAAACAGTTGAATTAAAAGCTGGCCAAGGTTTTGGACAAGGAATCTTCCTACAATACGGTATTGTTGAAGATGACAATACGACTGATGAACGTAATGGCGGTTTTGGTTCAACAACTAAATAAAAAAATCAGATGGTTGATTATAGTGAACCATCTGATTTTTTTATAAGTTATTTTTATTTTCTTGATAATGTTGTTTAAATTTAATTGCTATTATTAAACAAACAATAATTCCTATTAAAAATGGAATCGCTGAAAAAAAGGCAACGTACGGTGGAAAACTAGTCGTTTTATGATGTTCAATCAAACAATATTGATATGCCACAACAATACATAATAAATGTGATAAAAATAAAGTCAACCCCAAAAAACTATAATACATATACTGATAAAATTTCATTTCATCCACCTCCATATGACTTTGTTATGATTCATTTATTCCTTCTTTTATCATTATAACATAGTATTTTTTATCAATTCCCATGATTCCCTATTTATTTACAAAATCTTTAGTAATATGTTATCTTTTTTGATAATATATTAGTATAGGAGGGAATTATTATGGATATTTTAATGAAATATGCTAAAAAGAAAACTGTTTTTATTTTATCGACAGTTTTGTCAGGGATAGTTACATTATTGTATTTAATCTCAAAATTCGGTCCAACAACATCATCTAATGTTAATATCAATGATATTAATGAATTAGCTGGAACGATTGGATCAATGGTTACAATTATTCAAATTATATTTTATCTATTTATTATATTGGCCATTGTAACCGCCATTCTTAGTGGAGTTTATTTTTTCAAAAAAAATAAGCAAGAATACGTGATGCTAGGGGAATTCATCGTTTCATGTATCAACTCAATATTATTACTATTATCAATGTCCGGAATCAATGCTATTTGTAAGATTCTTAGAGTTGCAATTAGTGGTGATTATTCATCACTTATGACTATGAATTCAGCACGATTACTTAGTTCCGTAACTAGCGCTGCAAGCAACCTTAAATATTTTATGTATTTATCAATTTTTGTATTTATTATCAATATTGTTTTATTATTAATTGTTAAAAAAATTATTAATATTGAAGGGTTTCATTTCAATTTTGATGAACCAGTTGTAACTGCTGTTCCAGCTCAAGAACCTGTTCATGAAGATTCTACAACTGTCGAAGACGATTCTACGATAGCTGATAATGAGTTAACACAAGAAAACGGAGAAACTGAAACTAACACGGTTGAACCTAATGCTTCTGAAACTAAACCGGCAACTATCAATACACAAAAAATCAAAGACTTCTTTAAAACAAAAAACGGAAAAATAACGATTGGTGTTGCTGCTGCTCTTATTGTTTGCTTTGGTGGTTATAAAATATATGATACATTCTTTAATTATACTAGTATTGATCTAGGTAAAAATATTACTGTTGAATTTACCGGGAAAGACGGAAGTGGTTATATAAAAGATGTTGAAAGCAATATCGATTATGACAAAAATAATTCTGATTTATCTAACTTTGTTAGCAGCACTTATACTGACTATGATTTTTCTGGAGATCTATCTAATGGTGATAAAATAACTGTAACGATTAAATACTCAGAAGAATTGGCTAAAGCAAATAAAATCAAAGTAACTAATGATTCTAAAACTTTTACTGTTAAAGGTCTAATTGAAAAATTTAAAGATAGCAGTAAAATACCAGAAAAAGTTATTACTCAATTAAAAAAAGAAGCTGACAAAAACATAAAGAATCGCTATAAAGATGGTTATTCTTTTACTTATAATCATGAATTTAATTCTCTTTGGTTTGCCAAAGGGGAAGATGATGATAACGACAGTGTTATTGCTATATATAAAATTGACGAAACATATACCTCATCATTCAGTGGCCAACAAGATGTTGAAACTTACTATGTCGCAATCTATGTCGATGATGTTGATTCTGCCTATTTAGATGAAAAGTCACATTATTGGTATGGGGCTTCTTTATATGGCAGTGATGGTAAAGAATTATCAGATCTAAATGCATTGGAAACTGCTTTAAAAGAAAAATTTGATGATCAAACTTTAGAATTAATCAAATAAAAAACTAAAACCACTTTTTAAAATATTTAAGAAGTGGTTTTTTTATTCCAAATCAAACTGATTATTAAATTATTTTCACTTATCTTAGCAGTTACATCTCAGTAAATTCTTTAACAATAGCTAATCCTAAGCCAGTATTTTGTTTTGTACGAGAAATATCAGAAGTATAAAACTCATCGAATATTTGTTCAACTATGATTGGCTCATCTAATCGATTTTTGAATTGAAAACAAATTTCTGCTCCCGTATTAATAGAAATATAAATATCTCCACGGCTATGCTTCAAAGCATTAATAATTAAATTATCAAAAATTCTCCGTAAGATCCGTTCATTACTAAGCATCTCTATTTTTTTATTACCTTCAATATAGATCATCCGCCCTTGACTATTAAAATCTTGATAATAACAAACTAACTCTTCTTCAAAAATACGATTAATATCTAATAACTTTAATTCAAATTTTTCTTCATTGGAAATGATTTTAGTAAAAGTAAAAAAATCATCAATCAATTGCGATAGCCGTTTTAACTTATCAATAATAATTGATTCATATTTATGCTGTTCTTCTCCACTTAGCTCATATTTTTGCAACAATTCGACATAGCCCAAGGCCGAAGTTAATGGCGTTTTTAAATCATGAGAAATATTTACAATTGTTTTTTGCAAACTATTATTTTTCTTTTCAATATCAATCTCTAATTTTCTAAACGTTAGCATCATTTCATTTACTTCTTGTAATAACTCTCTAAGTTCAAGATTCCCGTTAGTTGTTGTAATCAAAGCATTAGTATCAAGCCCACTTATTTTATTAATATCATTAGCCGCTTTTCTAATACTTTTTTTTAAATTAAAAATATAACAGGTAGCAATAAGCAGTAAAATGATCAAAATTATCACTATTACTAACATTCAGCTACCTCCTGATTATTTAATATTGCATCGTTTAAAATACGTTACTCCTATCATACTTGAAGCGATGATCAATCCAATTCCTGTTAACAATGTCTTTATTTCTATCTGTCCAATAACTGCCATGTCCCGAAGAATTGTTTCAAACTCAAACTGCATGATTATACTACCATCAATATTAAAAACAGTAATAATTGTCATTAATAGCATCTGTGATACCATAACTAACACGATTGCGATTGCATTATATCGTGATGTTTTTTGTGTTATTGCGGCAATCATCACTAGTACGCTCATTATACCACAAAAGATCGGCAACTGTCGCAGCATAATTATTGTTATATCTAAAAAGCTAGAATAATGACTCGGTGCATTAAAGATAATATTACCAAAATAACCTAAATAAGTACTGATTGCTATTATTGCTATCCCTAATCCCCATGTCAAAAGGAGCTTAGCGAAATAGTATGTCGTCCGTGAAACATCTAGAGATAACATTTTTAGCAGTATGATTAGCTAAATCAACACAAATAACTGCAAAGACTACAAAAATCAGTACATAGTACAGATTCCCATTAACTTTCATCATCCCTTCATCTAATAGCTCATTACTCTCACCAGCTACCTTTCTTACATCTTCTGGAGTTGCTAAATCATCTTCTTTAGTTACTTCTGAATTACTCGTTAACCCGCCACTTATTCCAATATGACCTGGCGATCTTAAATAAATTGAAACACTGCACAGTGCGATGATTGCTAGAAGACAAACATAAATTCCTTTTCCTTTAAAAATCCTAAATAAATCAGCTTTAATGATATTCAACATTCTATTCACCATCCCTAATAATATTTTTAAAATACTCTTCTAACGATACTCCAATTTCACTAATTGCATAAAGTTCAATTCCCTTTTCAACTATTGCCTTACTAACAATGTGTTGTGCATCTAAATAATCATATAGACGAATTTCTTGATCATTTAAGACTTTGTAATTAGCTGTCTTTAGTTCTTCTTCTAATAAGACACTAGCTTTTTTTATATCATTTACCTTGAGTAATAAACAACGACTACACTCATTATCTAACTGTTCTTTTGATAATTCTTTAACGATCTTACCACCTTCAAGAATTCCAAACTTATTTGCTACTAAATACAGTTCTGATAAAATATGACTAGAAATCAAAATCGTTATATTTTCTTGTTGTAATTGCAATAACGTTTCTCTAATCTCACTAATTCCTAATGGATCTAAACCATTGATTGGTTCATCTAAAATTATAAAATCAGGATTATTTAAAATTACCAAAGCAATTCCTAAACGCTGCTTCATTCCTAATGAAAACTGTTTAAATTTCTTTTTACCAGTATTATTTAATTTAACCTTTTCTAGTACTTCCTCAATCTTGTGACGATCAATAATTCCTTTTAAAATACAGTAATACTTTAAATTATCATATGCTGATAAATTAGGATAAAACGCTGGACTTTCAATCATACATCCCATCCTATTTTTACTATCCCTCCTACCCTTTTACTGTATAAAAAAAGAGTTAAATAACTCTTAATCAATTCTTAAATAAGTCTTAATTCCGTTATCCTTTTATTTTATAACCAATTCCCCAGACTGTTTCTATATACTCTTGATTTGGATTAGCTTGTTTTAACTTACTACGAATCTTACTAATATGAACATTTAGCGTATTATCATCACCTGAATCTTCGTGGTCCCAAACCATTTCAAATAAAATATCTTTTGTAAAAACACGAGTTGGACTTTCTAATAATATTTTTAATAGTTTAAACTCAATTTTAGATAAATTTATTTTTATCTCATTACAAGTCACTTTATAACTATTTTCATCAAGAATAATATCTTTATAAGTAATTAGAGCTGATGAAAAAGCTACTTGCCGATGCTTTAATTGTATCTTTACTCTTGCTAAAAGTTCATTATTATCAAATGGTTTGATCAAATAGTCATCAGCTCCCAAAGTAAATAGGTCAAGTTTTGTATCCATTTTATCGATTGCAGTTAAAATAATCACCGGTAAATCTTTCTTCTTTTTGATTTCCTTAATTACTTCCTGACCACTAAGACCCGGTAACATCAAATCCAAAAGTACTAAATCTACATGTTCATCTAATAAAAGTAATGCCTCTGTCCCAGAATAAGCACTAACACTTTCGATACAATTTAATCTTAATAGATCATGAATCATATTATTAATATCATTGTCATCTTCTACGATCAATATTTTTACCATTGTTATACTACATTCCTTCACTTACACAGTGATAGTATAACACAATATACCTCTCCAAGACATATTGGTTTTAAGAGCTTATCTTTGTATTTCTAATAATAAAAAGAAGTATCTAAGTTTAGATACTTCTGGATTATGAATTATGAGCAAATTGTGAATTATACAATTTTTCATACTCACCTTGTTTTGCTAATAATTCTTCGTGTGTTCCTTGTTCGACGATATCACCATTATTGATTACTAAAATCAAGTCAGCACTCTTAATAGTTGATAGACGATGGGCAATAACAAAACTTGTCCGCCCTTTCATAACCCGCTGCATTGCTTCTTGCAGCATTTTTTCTAAACGGGTATCAACCGATGAAGTCGCCTCATCAAGAATCAAGATTTGAGGATCTTTTAAGATTGCTCGGGCAATCGTTAATAATTGTTTCTCCCCTTGCGAGATGTTATTGGCTTCTTCATTTATATGTGAATTATATCCATCTGGCAGAGTTCTAATAAAATGATGAACATTGGCCATTTTAGCAGCATTAATAATCTCATCTTTGCGAGCATCCAAACGACCATAACGAATGTTATCATAAATTGTTCCAGAATATAGCCATGTATCCTGTAAAACCATTCCAAACATAGAACGTAACTCTTCCCGTGGTAAATCACGAATATCAACGCCGTCTATTTTAATACTACCACCTTTAACATCGTAAAAACGTAATAGTAAATTAATAATTGTTGTTTTTCCTGCTCCAGTCGGTCCAACAATTGCAACCATCTGACCACTTTTAACATTAACATTCAAATCTTTCATTAAGTTTTCTTCATAATAACCAAACTTAACATGTTCAAAATCAACATTTCCAGCCACTTCGCTCAAATGTTTAGGCGGATTAGCTTCCGGTACTTCTTCCGGTTCTTCCAATAACTCAATCACCCTTCCTAGTGCTGCAAAAGCAGACTGAATTTGTGATGATAAGTTAGATATTTGCGATAAAGGATCATTAATTTGCCAAATATAACGAATAAAAGCTTGTAACTGCCCAACTAAAAATGTTCCTGCAATTACATCAGCAGTTCCCACTACAGCAACTGCCCCAATTGCTAAATAAGTAACTAATGCATTTAAAGGTGCAATCGTTGACGAAACGAATTGTGCTTTAAAGGCATTTTCTTTTAAATTTTCATTAATTTTTTTAAATTTTTCAACTGATTCCACTTGTTGATTATATAATAAAATTTCATTATATCCTGTATACATTTCAGTTACAGTACTATTTAATTCACCAAGCGCATCTTGTTGATTTTTAAATAATTTTTGACTTTTTCCTACAACTAGCTTAGTTACTAATAGCGATAATGGAATAATCATCGTTCCAATAATTGCCATCTTAGGATTAATCATATACATCATTGTTAACGCTAAAGTAACAGTTAATACTCCACTGACGATCTGCGTAAAACTTTGTTGTAGAGCGTTAGAAATAGCATCAACATCATTAGTAATTCGACTTAAAACATCTCCAAAATGATGATTATCAAAATATCTTACTGGTAATTTACGAATCTTATTTTGTAAAGCATTTCGAAGATCTTCCATTGCTTGCTGAATTGCATTCGTCAAATAAACTACTGAAATCATTTGAGCAACTGTTTTAATAATATAAATGACTACTAAACTAAGTACAATTTTAATAATTGCCCCAAAGCTAATATCCACACTTGTTAAACTACTGCTTTTAGCAACATCGCTCGCTAATTGAGTAGTGATCATTCCTTCAAATGTTGGTGCTAAAACCATTGAAATATTGAAAGCAAAAATCATTAGGATAGCAATAATAAATTGCCATTTATACGGCTTAATAAATGGTATTAAACCCTTTAAACTTTTTTTAAAACTATATTTTTTATGCATTTGCTAATTCCTCCTCACTTAATTGAGAAGTTGCAATCTCATGATAAATTTGACATTCCTTTAATAATTGATGATGTGTTCCTTTTCCTACGACCTTACCTTCATTTAAAACAATGATCTGATCTGCCTCCATAATACTAGAAATTCTTTGAGCTACAACTAGCATGATTGATTCGGTCATTTCTTTTTTTAACTCTTTCCTTAAAATTGCATCTGTTTTAAAATCCAATGCTGAAAAAGAATCATCAAAGATATAAATTTGAGCTTTACGAACTAATGCCCGAGCAATACTTAATCGTTGTTTTTGACCACCCGAAACATTTGTCGCTCCTTCACTGATTTCTTCATCAAAGCCATTTTCTTTTTCCATTATAAATGGATAAGCCTGCGCAACTTTAGCAGCATATTCTACTTCTTCATCACTAGCATCCTTTTTCCCAAAACGAATATTATCAGCAATTGTCCCACTAAATAATACTGCTTTTTGAGGAATCACACCTAATTTATCTCGTAATTCTAATACATCATAATCACGAATATCTTTCCCATTGATTTTAATACTTCCACTACTAACATCATAAAATCTTGGTACTAAATTCACTAATGTACTTTTACCAGAACCAGTACTTCCAATAAAAGCAATCATTTCGCCTTTGTTCGCTTTAAAAGAAACATCCTGAAGAACCGGCTCCTCACCATCAGGATAAACAAAAGTTACATGATCAAACTCAATACTTACTTTTTCATCAAAATCGCTATCTGCAGGTTTATTTTTAATTATTGGATCTAAATTGAAGACTTCTTCAATTCGTTTCGCTGACACTTCAGCCCGAGGATACATCATAAACACCGTACAGAAAAGCATAATCGAAAACATCGCATGGAATAAATAATCCATGAAAGCAACAAGCTGTCCAATTTCTAAAGAACCAGTAGAAATTAGATGAGCTGCTACCCAATATATTGACAAACCAGCAACATTCATCAGCATAAAGAAAATTGGCTGTGTCATGGTCATAATTTTAAATAATTTTTTTGAATATTTAGTAAAGCGATGATTTGTTTCTTTAAACCGTTTTTGTTCATATTGATCATTATTAAAAGCTCTAATTACTCGAATCCCGCTAAGATTTTCTCTCGAAATACGATTCAAGTCATCTAATGAACTTTGTTGATTTTCTGAAATTGGTTTAGTAATCTTCGCTACTACGACAACCCCAAGGATAATCAACGGAATTGTAGCAGCAATAATATATGATAACGGTAACGAAGCCCGCGCTGTCATAATAAAACTAAAAATAAACATAATTGGTGTCATCAAAGCTGTCCGAAGCAATACGTTAACAAATTGTTGAATTTGAAAAGCGTCATTATTCGTCCTTGTAATCATTGATGATGTCCCAATCTGATTAAATTCATTAGCTGTAAATTGTTGTACTTTAGCAAAGATATCATTTCTAATATCACGAGTAATTGCAGTTGATATTTTTGAACAACAATATCCTAGGGCAATGGTTCCACCCACACCGATAAGTGAAACTAAGGCAATACAGCCACCCATCATATAGATGAAGCTAACGTCTTTATTAGTAACCCCAACATCTATCATTGTTGCTACAATGGTCGGAATTCCTAATTCAACTAAAATAAATCCAAAAACTGAAATTACATTAAAAAAGAATAGTAATTTGTAGTTTTTTAAATACTTTAAGATTAATTTCATATTTTTCTCCTTTCATTGTATTGTGAAGCAACATATCATATGATAAACTATAAGGTAACCTTATAGTCAAGGAGTTATTTAAATGAAAGAAAAATTATTAACATGTGGAACTTTTGCTAAAATATGCGGTGTTGAAAAACATGTTCTTTTTCATTATGACGAGATTAATTTATTTAAACCAGCATATGTGAATGATAAAGGTTACCGCTATTACTCGTATCGTCAATATGATACATTTAAAGTAATTATTGCTTTAAAAAAACTCGGAATGTCGTTAAAAGATATTCAAATATATCTTGATCAGCGCAATCCCCAATTATTTTTAGAGTTATTGAATCAACAAGAAGCTAAATTGCTTGAGTATATTAATGAAATGCAGCAGATTCACGAAATGATCAAAAATTTTCAAACATTTACAACTGATGCTTTAAATGCTAATTATGATGAAATCAAAGTAACTTATTTAAAAGAAACTAAATTATTATTATCTGCTAATCTCGAAAACACTACCTCTAAAGGCTTCGCTGACTTTATGAATGATTACACATCTTTTATTGAAAATAATCATATTATTACTGGCGAATTCGTTGGGGTAATGATGAATGTCGAAAATATTCGTAAAAATCAATTATCTAACTACTCTTATTTATTTACAACAACTAATAATCTGAGTGAACAAATATTTGTTAAAAAGGGTGGTAATTATTTATGTGGCTATCATCATGGAAGTTATGATGGTCTCCGTGATTCATATCAAAGAATCCTCGATTATGCAGAGCTTCATAAAATTAAATTAGGTAAATATGCTTTTGAAGAATATATTATTTTTGATATTTGTGAAGCTTCCAAAGATGAATACTTAACTCGTATTACAATTGAAATAGCAGAATAAAAAAGTAGGTATAAGACTCCCAAGTTAAATAACCAATGGGCAGGAAGATCTTAAATTACCTACTTTTACTTATAATTTTTAAAATTTACTAATTCTATCTTATTTTTATTTAACCATTCACTTAACCAATCGGAACAAAGAAAATCACATTCCATAGGTCTAATAAGAGTAAAAGACGAATGTTCCAAAATATACTGATCTAAAAACCCAGGATGGAAAATAGCTACTGCACAAGGATTATTTTTAATAATATCTAAATGCTCTTCCATATATGTACGAGGATCATACAATCCATGTTCATCTAGGCTCATAAATCCTAATCCAGTAATTCCAAATTCTTTTTCCCACTCTTTATCCAAGCTAGGATTTTCAAAGAATAAATTATTTCTTTGAGCAACATTTTTTAAAGCAATAAAGAAATTATTAGAAAATACTGCATGACCTTCAAAATAATCTGGGTCTCTACCTGTGATTGCTCGAAACTTCGCTAATTGAGCTTCCAGCTCAATTTCACATTCAGCAACATTGATCGTATCTACTTGACGAGCCCGAATCTCTTTACTGGAACAAAAATTACCATTTTTCTGGACTAACGACGGAATCAATTTAGGATCACTCAACGGTTTTCCAACACAAATATTACTGTGCTGTCCTAATGCGATATCTAAATCTTTAACCAACTCATACCCATGCTTAGCACTTGCCATATTAGGCATCATTCCAACACTAGTGATTACACCATCTACTACACTTTTATAAATACCATAATTTACGCCCTCGCTAAACCCGAGGTCATCAGCTCTCATTATTAATTTCATATTTCTCAATACTCTCCTTTACTTTTTTTCTTTTTTTATCTATTTCCTGATTATAAACTCGTTTGATATAATCCAATACTTTTCGTCCGTCAAACGAAGCATATAAACTAATAGGCGGAACTGTTATAATTGTCAGATTCTCTTTTAAACGTCGCTCAAGATTTACTTCTTCATAACGAATTTGAGGCTCCAATAAAATAATGTCATAATTTTTATCCTCAAACTGCTCTGTAGTTAGCGATTCAATCTGCCAATCCTTTTCATCACCAATTACTTTTTTCTTCATATCTAGAACAATCAAATCAGACATTGCTCCAGCAACACTATGTAATAATAAAACTTTAAACGGATGTTTTTTAGTAAACTCATTTAATAACATAATTGCTTTATCTAACACAATTTTACCTGCCATCTTAGTATAATCATAACTATCAATCAGCATTAATGGAATATTAACTTTTTGACAGAGCGGCACAAATTCATTTTGTAAATATGCAATATGTGGAGCCAATAAAATAATATCATAATCTACCAGCAAAACTTGGCCACTGACAACATCACTACATTTAATTTGATATTCGTTATAAATGTCTGCTGCTTCCATTTTTTTTACCAAAAGACTAGTCGACATCCCACCACCACAAACCAAAAGAATTTTTTTCATAGCCTCTCTAACCTTTCAATGATTTCTTTAAAATACTGATAATTAGGATTATTGATTAAATTCCACTGAATTGTACTATCGCTAATAATATTGGAAATTATTTTATAAAAGTCATCTAATTCTTTAATTGCTTTATTTTCAATTGCAGATAATAAAATTATTCTAATTTTATGTTTCTTCCATAATAATGGTTTCTTTAAAATCGTAACAGCTACAAAAGTAGCATTAGAAACCGGTTTATTAGAATGCGGAAAAGCAATTAAATCATTGAATTCAGTTGTTGCCAGCGCCTCTCTTTGAAGCACATACTGTTCAAAATCTGCAGGTAGATCATAACTTTTTTTGCACTCATTAATTATTTCATGAATTGCCTCTTCTTTGGAACTAAATGATTCATATGTAAAAAAGAGCTGTTCTGGAAAATAATCTAGTATATTAGCCTGATTTAACTGCTTTAAATTATTTGTTATTTTAATTGTATCCCTTTGATTAATAAGATTATTAATTAAAAAGATTGGAATATTTACTTTAATTGCTAAAGGAACTGTCGTAAAGATACAATCAAACTTAGTTAAACTAATGTTTTCCAGCTCATGCAATGAGCATACTTCAAGATGTTCAATATAATCATTGAAATTTTCTTTAAAGAAATATTCTAATAGACGCGCGCTCCCCACCCCGCTAGAACAAACGACTAAAATATTATTACGATGAAAATTATACTTTTTTTGTTCTAGAGACAAATTGATATGTAAAGCAAAATAAGCTATTTCATCTTCTGATAAAGTACAGTTAAAACGTTGATTGATTACAACACAAGCTTTAACCGCTAATTCATAAGCCATAATCAGCTTACTTTTAATCTCATCCTTTAATGGATTATGCATAAAGGTACCGTACTGAATCCGTTTTACTAATGGAATCAAATGCAAAGATAATGCTAATTGGAGATTTAAATCTGCTTGAAATGGAATATTAGCAACTTTTTCAATTATCATTAACATTTCTTTTACAATATCTAAGATTTCTTGATTTATATAATTATTAGAAAGTTGTTTACTGTTTTTACCACAAAGATGCATAGTTAGATAGGCAACCTCTTCAATTCGATACTCCATTGCCATTATTTTATTCATCAACTCCATAATTGCACAACCTAATGAATATTCTTTCTCTTCTTTAATTTCCTCAAGCCATTCAGAATCAATATTAGCATATTCTTTTTTCATGACCCGATAATAAGCAATATATAAATGCGCAACTAGGTTATCTAATACATCATCACTAATTACATAATCAGCATTTGCAATAGATGAAATTACAATATCTCTAATTCGCTGAAGAATATCAAAGTCCATTTGATACTCTTCGAAATGAGCAATTGCACGTCGTTTATTAATTTCATCACCTTCTAAGTACATACCATAATATGCTTTAGTTGCAATTGTAAGATCAAAATCATGTAAATATTCTCTTAATTCTTTTAAACTTTGTTTTAATTGTGTTCGAGATAAATAAAGTTCATCACATAGATCATCGATTTTAAGATAATTATTACAATCAATAAATCGATTAAACAAATAAGCTAATCGTGATTCCTCTTTACCATTTTGATCTCTTTGTAGATATGCTAAAAAAGTTTCTGGTGTTTCAATTGTTAAACGATAACCAAAACTTCCTGATTCTATTTTAGCACCGCAGATATCTTCATTAATATTCTTAATAATAGTGCGAACCGAACGAGTACTCATTTTAATTACGCTTGATAAATTTGAACCACTGACAGTTTCATGATTCATTAGTTCCAAAATTATCATCTTTTGATTCTTATCCATCATCCGCACCTCCGTTTATATTTTATCATAAAGTATGATAAAGAGGCTGGAAATCCAGCCTAATTTTATTCCTTGATCTGTGCTTCTTCTTTAAGAGCGATGTTATCTTGTGTTTTAAAAAATGGATAATATAAAATTGCAGATACAATAATTAAAACAATTTCTAAAATAATTCCTGATACTCCGCAAATTAACCAGCCATCTAATAATACCGGTGTTCCTGTCGCTCCCATTGCAATTCTTGGTAATGAAACCAGACCACTCTTCATTGCAAAATAAGTAATTAAAATATTAATTTGTGGTACTAAGAAATATGGTAAAGCCATAATTGGATTTAAAATCAGCGGTAATCCAAAAACTATTGGTTCATTGATACTACAACAAGATGGTAAAATTGCTAACCGTCCTAACGTTTTATAGCGATTACTTTTAGCAAGTAACATATCAATAGATAATCCAAGCGTATTACCAATACCACCTAACATTAAGAAATATAACAACCCAACAGTAATAATATTTTGCATTGGTGCCCCTGATGCAAAGGCTGCTTGATTTTCAACTCCAGCCTGCATAAATAGCATCATTGAGAATGGTATCGTTACTTGACCACCATGAATACCAAAGAACCAAAAAACAGACGCTAACAAAGTTAAGACCATATAAGTAATTAAGCTACCTGATAATGCTGATAATGGAGTCGCAATAATACCATAGAACCATTCACTAAACGTTACCCCTGTTAATGAAGCAAAAGCTCCGTTAATGATTAGAAATACTGTCGTTATAACAAAGCCAGGAATTAATGCATTAAACGATTTGGCAACTGTTGGTGGTACGCCCTCGGGCATTTTGATGATCCAGCCACGTTTAACAACAAACGTATAAATATAGCCAACTAAGATTCCTACGATCAAGGCCGTAAATAATCCCTTTGAACCTAAATAGTCAAAAGCAATATAACTTGTAGTTGTTTCTTCAACGACAATATTTGCTAGTGGTGTCATAATAAAGAAAGCTAAAATTGACAACAAACCGGCAGGTATGGCATCTGTATTCATGCCTTCATTTCTTATAAAGGCATACGCAGCAGTAAAAGATACATATACTGCTAACATATCAGTTGTAAATTTACCCACTAAACTTAAAACTGTTCCGACCCCCGAGTCAGCTAAAAATTGTTGATATGCATCTAGTGATAAAGTACTCAGCAGAGTAAATATTGCTCCTAAAATAATTAGTGGCATTATTAAATTAAAAGCTGTTGATATTGCTTTTAAAATTTTATTACTCCCTATCTTTGTTGCTAATGGTGCTAAAACATTCTCCATCTTGTCCATTAATTTTTGCATTAAAACTATCCCCTTTCATATTTACAATATCATTATATAATACCCTAATAAAACTAGAAGTCTGTTAATTTCCTGTTATTGTAGGAAAATTATATTTTCTTATAAATATCGATAAATTCTTTAATCAGTGATTTATATAACTGAACTGAAATTAACATATCTTCGGCATGCACTAATAATAAATCTAAATCACTTGAAACTGTTAAACATCCAGCATGAATCTTACTTGCTTCAAGTAATGTTTCGTTACCCTTAATTAAGTATTCATTAGCCTTGACAAAGTTTTGATCTTTGACATATGCTAAGACCTTTTGATAAGCTAGACTGCTTTGCTGGGTTAATTGTATGATTGATATTGTTTCCTGCTCGGTATTATTTATCATATTATCAACTCCTGCTTTTATCATACAAAACCTTCATTTGTATCTAAAGACAGGATATTTCCACTTAGGCGGAAATATTGACAAAGAACTTTTAGTAATTATTTTAATGATACCAAGAAACAAGCAGTTTACCTTTCATTTATTAAGAAAAAATGATAATCTTATAAGTACGGAGGTAACATACATGAAACAAATAAAAAATATAAATATTGAAACTTTAGAAAATAATTTAATTTATCCAATCTATGAAGATCAACTAATTGATCCACAATTAAATAAAGTTCTAGATTACAATCTTGATAAACTTGTTAATAAGAAGTTTAAAGAACTAACTGTAATTCATACTTTAGGAAAATATAAATTTGAAACAATTACATTTATTGGTTTAGGTTCTTCAAAAAAAATAACAAGCAAACAAATAAGAGATATTGCTGCTTTAATTAAATTAGATGAACATGCTACTATTTATCTTGAAGGGATAAACACTGATCATCTTGATATTCATACAATTACAAGAGCTTTTATCGAAAGTTATTTACAAAATTCATATCAAGAACATAAAATTGGTCATGAGCCAAAAGTAATTCATGAATTTGATATAATATTTAGCCAGGCTGAACTTGAAAATGATATCCAATTAGGGAAAGTTTATGGTGAGGGAATTAATTATGCGCGGATGCTTAGCGATACACCATCAAATTTAATGACACCTGATACCCTGGTTGATGAAGCGATAAAGCTTAGTCAAAAATATCCACAACTAGAATGCACAATCTTAAATAAAAGTAATTTAGAAAAAATGGAAGCTGGAGGAATTTTATCAGTTAATCAAGGCAGCAATATTCCTGCTTATATGATTTGTTTAAAATATAATAATAGTGACGATCCTTATACTGCTGTAATTGGTAAAGGCTTAACATTTGATTCCGGTGGTTATAATCTTAAAAGTGACAGTTATGGTATGAAATATGATATGTGTGGTGGTGCTGATGTTTTAGGAGTAATGCAAATCTTAGCAGCTAGTCAGGCCAAAGCAAATGTCTATGGAATCATTCCAACAACAGAAAATCTTGTTAGTGACAAAGCTTACAAACCTCAAGATGTTATTACAACCCTCTCTAAAAAAACAGTCGAAATCGTTAGCACTGATGCAGAGGGACGATTAATTTTATGTGATGCTATTACATATGTCCAACAACTTGGAGTGAAGAAAATCATTGATCTTGCAACCCTTACCGGCGCTTGTGTTTCAGCACTTGGTGATGTATATACCGGTGTTTTCAGTAATTGTGATGAATACTATGATGAATTTGTCCAAGCGTTACAGATTAGTGATGAAAAAGGTTGGCGCCTTCCGCTTGATCCTGAATATTTTGAAAAATTAAAATCAACTAGTGCTGATTTCAAAAACTCAGCTGGTAAACCTGGAGGCGGAGCTAGTGTTGCAGCGAACTTTTTAGAAGCTTTTATCGAAGAAGGAACACAATGGTTACATCTTGATATCGCCGGTAGTGCTGACAATGATGGAACCGGAGCTACTGGTGCGATGATTCGTAGTGTTGTAAATATGATTAACTTAAAAACAATCGTCAAAAAGTGAGCGTATCAAATAATACTCTCACTTTTTTTCTTAAAAACATTAATGCCATAAAAAAATACATTCGTGCCATACTCATTTTCTATCTTATGATTATTCATATAATGATAGATGTAAGGAGGAATTAAAAATGAAAGACAAAATTTTAATTGGTGAAAAAATGACGAAAAAAGGAGTGTTCCTTAACTATTTAGGTTTAGTATTTTTTGGAATTATTGCGGTAGTTGGCTATAATGGATTAATTTCTAAATATCTTCATCTAAATAATCAGCTTAATATTCTAATCATGATATTTATCTTTATTGCGGTTTTGCTATTCTTAACCCCAATCATCGGCTCTAGTGAAATAATTGAATTCAATCATAATGAAGTCCGCTACTTCCACACTAAGGGATATTTCCAACAATTTGCTGAAGTTATTAGAATTCTTACAGGTAAACAAGCAGTCCCTGATATTACTTTAAAAACAAAGGACATTGAACAAGTTAATTTATCATATGTACCATTTTTAATGATGTATGCTCAACAAGGTTATCAAATTAAAATAACTTTCCTAATGAAAGATGGAACTACTCTAGCATTTTTACCAAGTACTATTGATCAAATGGAAAAAGGAGATTATGAATCTGCATTTAAGATTTTAGAAACAAATGGTGTAGAAATTGTTGATAAATTAATGCTTAGAAAAGCATTGAAGATGAATAAGAATGATTTTTATCAATATGTTAATACGATTGAAAAAGGACGTAATAAAAAATGAAAGTTATTTTAGAATGTTCTCATCAATATATCAACACAATAAAGCGAAAACTTAATGCACATTTAGAGCAAATAACTTATTTAGATTCATTTACGGGTAATGATCTATCATTATTTATTAAAGAAGTAAAAAAACTTGAAGACATTGAAAACATTAAAAATATTAAAAGTATTTCAAACGCTAATATTGTTTGTCTAATTGACAGTGGTTTATTTATGTTTGAGCTTTTAGAATTTAACCCACTTGCCTTTATTCGAAGTGCCAATATTAATGCCGATCTTGATGAATTAATCAACCGGATTGAGTACCTCAATAAAGGCCTAGGGGTAATGCTTGAATTTCAATGTGGTTATCAAACAGTTAGAATGAATGTAAAAAATATTACTTATGTTGAATCATATGCTCATTATCTTTTAATTCACACATTAAATTCAACGGTTAAGGTTAGAGAAAAAATATCAGTGGCTTTACAAAAACTTGAACCCTTGGGTTTTATCCAAGTACATCGATCATATGTCATTAATCATGACCGGATTAAAAAAATAGATACTGATAATATTACGTTATCTGATGAAACTATCATTCCTATTGGAAAAAAATATAAGCAGGCTCTAAAGAATTATTAATCTTCCTATATTGTAAGTTATCTCTTTAAGAATAAAACATCCCCTTATTAGGAGGATGTTTTATTCTTAATTAATGTCATTTTCTTAAAAACTACTAATTATCATATTACGATTTATCAAAAATTGTTTCCATATGAACTTTCTGTGGTTTAAGTCCACATGATTCATAAAATTTCATCGCTGATGCATTACAGCTCCAAACATTGAGTGTTAAATTATAACATCCGCTCTTTTGGGCAAAATCTTTGGAATATTCATAAAGCTGCTTACCTATATGTTGCCCTCTTGAATTTTCATCAACACATAGATCATCAATATATAATGTTTTTACATCTGTTAAAATATTGCTATCTAAATATTGTTCAAAAATACAAAATACATAGCCTAAAACAACTTCATTATTATCAACTGCAACGAAGATTGGTCTATTATCATCTTTGATTATTTGCATAAGCTGATCATCACTATATTTTCTTGCCCCTTTTTTAAATAAATCCGGTCTTCCCTTATGATGCACAAGACAAACTTGTTTCAACAAATTATTGATCTGAGTAATATCTCTATTTTCTGCTCTACGAATTAACATGACTGCCTCCTTAAATAACCCTCAATTCTTAATATTATCCTTCATAATACCTATAGACTTATTTTCATTTATCAAGTATTAATTATACTACTTTTTTACTAAATTATAATACTTTCAAATTAATTTCTTCAAAAATCCTCTTATTATCTCCCTTAATCAGTTTCTATAAATATTTAAAAAAATTATAACCATGCTCTTTTTACATAAAGTAAAAAGTCTAGATTTTAATATCTAGACTAACTATCCTCTTTGATGACGAGGAATGAATGTTCTTATTTCTTCTTCATTGTATCCAACTTGAAAACGATGCTCATCCATTAGAATTGGTCTTTTTAAAATTGAAGGATTGGCTTTAATGAAGGCAATTAATTCATCCATTTTCATATTATCAAAATCAATTTTATTTGATTTAATTATTTTACTATTTTTAGAAAGAATATCATCTGTTCCGTTTTCACAGCGCTCTAAAATTTCACGTAATTCATTAGCATGCAAATCAGACGAAAAAATATTTTTTTCAATAAAACTCAAATTATGCTCTTTTAACCAGGCAATAACTTTTCGACATGACTGACTTCCTGGAGCTGTATATACTCGAATCATAATAATCCTCCATCTATAAAATAAGGACTATTACTAGCCCTTCATAAACATTGTCCTACAAATTCTTTTTCCCATATTTGTTTTAAAGATTTTTTGATAAGCACTGTTAATCGCCATTTCTTCACTTTCGCTTTCAAAAAGATTAACTAAAAAATCTGCTTCAACCAAAATTTGATAATCTAAACCATCTATTTCACTATAAGTATGATGATGACCAACAAGATAAGCAACTCGTTCTATTAAAGCTTCATCATAATTTAAACGATTTAGCAGCTTAATCGCTTCTGCCGGTCCTAACTCTTCTTGATACTTACCATTAGAACTATTATATTTTTCCCAAGCAGGTTTAATTCCAATATCATGAACAATTGCGGCAACTTCCAATCTTTCTTGTTCTTGTGTAGATAACCCCTCATCAATTCCGATTACTCTAGCAAAGCTGTGGACTTTAATCAAATGCTGAATTTGTTTAGGGTGCCCTTGATAAAAATCAATCATCGCTAATATTAAATCATTTATCTTCATTATTTTTTTACCCTTAATGTAATAATATATTCATCGTCAGCTTCTTCAGTTTCACTAATAACTTCAATTCCCGATTTTTGAATCAATTCTGTAGCTTGATTGATTGTATTGATTGCGATTTTAAAATTACGAGATACTTTAGTTGGACCTTTTTTATTTTTAGGTTTTGTTTTAACTGGTTTACTAATCAAAGACTCTGTTTGTTTTACATTTAATGATTTTTTTAAGACTTCTTGCAATACCGTTTGCTGTTTATCAGCTTCCAAGCCAATCATTGCACGGGCATGGCGCTCTGTAATCTGTTTTGATTTTAAAGCATGTTTAACATCATCTGATAACTTTAATAACCGTAATTTATTAGCAATCGTCGACTGTTTTTTCCCTACTTTATTAGCTAATTCGGTTTGATTCATATCATATGTATCAATCAATGTTTTATATGCATTGGCTTCCTCGATCGGTGATAAGTTTTCACGCTGAATATTTTCAATGATTGCTAATGTATCAACTTGTTTATCATCAATATCTTTAATAACGCAAGGCACTGTTTTTAATCCTGCTAACTTACTTGCTCGATAACGACGTTCTCCTGCAACAATTTGATATCCACGATTATATTTACGTACAATAATCGGCTGGATCAAACCATTCTCTTTGATTGAAGCTGCTAATTCCTCAATCTTTTCATCATCAAAAACAGTTCTTGGTTGATTTTCATTCGCTGAAATTTTTTCAATATCAATTTGTTTATATACTTTCTCTAACATAACTTCTCCTATAGGGGTTGTTTTTTTATTTTTCCAAACATTCGTGGATATTTGGCTGGAGTATCCCTTACCTTTTTTATAATGATATTACTTCGATGATTATCATTTGTTAAAGTAAAATCAATTGATTTTTCCACTTGACCACCTAACAAAACAATGCCCTTACCCGCTTCCTCTAATTCTTCCGTAGCCTTTAACCCTTTAAGGGCTAAAAAGTATCCTCCTACTTTCACTAAAGGTAAGCACAGCTCATCAAGAATATTTAAACGGGCTACTGCGCGCGCCATAACAATATCACATTTTTGGCGATGATCTTTAGCATAATCTTCTGCTCTTGCGCTAATAGCTTGACAATTACTTAAATTTAACTCTTTAAATAAATGATTTAAGAATGTGATTCTTTTTGTTAGTGAATCAACTATAGTAATTTTTAACTCAGGATATACAATTTTTAATGGTACGCTAGGAAATCCTGCCCCAGCACCCACATCAACAATACTTTGATCAGTAAAATCAAAATCAAAAGCAATCGTTAATGAATCATAAAAATGTTTTAAATAAACCCCTTCTTCATCAGTAATTGCTGTTAAATTCATTTTTTCATTCCATTCAACCAATATCTTAAAATATTGTTTAAATTGATTGACTTGTTGGGGGGTTAAAGTAATTCCTTTAGTTTCTAATTGTTTAATGAATTCTAATTCATTCATGTCTATTCCTCATTATATTTCTGTTTTAAATAGATTAATAAAACGGATATATCCGCAGGATTGATTCCGGAAATACGTGATGCCTGTCCAATCGTTAGTGGCCGAATTTTTGATAACTTTTGCTTTGCTTCTAATGCTAAATTGCTAATATCTTCATAATCAATATCTGCCGGAATTTTCTTTTCTTCCATTTTGACTTGCTTGTCAGCCTGACGTCGAGCCTTATCAATATATCCCTTATATTTAATTAAAATAGTCACCCGTTTACGTTGTTCTTCACTTAGTTTTGGAGCTTCAACATATGGTAAGATTTTTTCATATGTTAATTCTGGCCTTTTGATTAATTCTTTAGCACTAATGCCTTCCGTTAAACGTGCTGAACCAAAATGCTCCAAAGCATCATTGATCTCATGTTTAGGAGTAAAACGAATCGTATCCAAACGATCAATTTCTGCAAAAATTTCTGACATTTTATCAAGATAAGCCTGGTATATTTGATCACTTACTAATCCCACATCATGTCCATACTTCATTAGTCTTTCATCTGCATTATCATGACGAATCAATAAACGGTACTCAGCTCTACTTGTCAACATTCGGTATGGCTCATCAGTTCCTTTAGTCACTAAATCATCAATCATTACCCCAATATAAGCCTCATCGCGTTTTAAAATCAATGGCTCTTTTCCTTGATTTTTTAAAGTTGCATTAATTCCTGCAATCAAACCTTGACCTGCCGCTTCTTCATATCCACTTGTTCCATTAATTTGACCAGCAGTAAATAGATTTTTAATTATTTTTGTTTCCAATGATGGCCATAATTGTAGTGGATCTATAGCATCATACTCAATTGCATAAGCATACTTTAAAATCTTACAATTTTCTAATCCTGGGATAGTCCGAATCATTTCTTCTTGAACATCATGTGGTAATGAAGTTGAAAAACCTTGCACATAAATCGTATCCATCTCTGCTGATTCAGGTTCCAAGAAGATTTGATGTTGTGGTTTATCCGAAAATTTAACAATCTTATCTTCAATCGATGGGCAATAGCGTGGTCCAATTCCTTTCACAATACCACTGTACATACTTGAACGATGTAGATTATCACGAATAATCTGATGAGTTTTTTCATTAGTGTAAGTCAGATAACATGGTGTTTGTTCTTCAATAGGAATAAACTCATTAGTTTGATAACTAAATGCCAAATTAGCATCAGTTCCTGGCTGTAAACTTGTCTTTGAGTAATCAACACTATTAATCTCTACTCGAGGTGGTGTTCCCGTCTTAAGCCGTTGAATCCGCATCCCTAAATTAGCTAATTTTTCTGATAAATATTTTGATTCTTTCTGCTGATCAGGACCACTTGCATGCTTTTGATCACCACATAAAATCTCTGCTTTTAGATATGTACCAGTTGTTAAGATAACCATCCTTCCTTCAATAGTTTGGCCATTATCCAAAATAACTCCTTTTACACAATTATCTTCAACAATCAAATCCTCTACCATTCCCTCAATGATATCAAGATTCTCCTGTTTTTTTAATACTTCTTGCATATATCGAGGATATACTTTTTTATCAGCTTGAGCCCGTAAGGATTGAACCCCTGGACCTTTAGCGGTGTTTAACATTTTCATTTGTAAGTAGGTTTTATCAGCAGTTTTAGGCATTTGTCCTCCTAATGCATCTATTTCCCGGACAATAATTCCTTTAGCTGGTCCCCCGATTGATGTATTACAAGGAAGGCTTCCAACATTATCAAAGTTAGAAGTAACTAAAACTGTTTTCTGATTCATTCTCGCTGGTGCCAACGCTGCCTCAATTCCTGCGTGCCCACCACCGACTACTATAATATCGTACATTATATTTCCCTCCTTAATCCTAATCTATTGTACTACAAATTTCCTATTTTTAAAACAATAATCATTAGATTGTCAATTCATACAAACCAAGGATAATTAAAATAATTCCTGAGATTATATCAGCGTATTTTCCCTTAAAATTTAATCGCTTAAATTTTTGACCAGTTCCAATAAAAACATAACTACAAACAAAGGTTGTTAAAGAAGTAATCAACTCCGGCATTCCAGTAATACTTGCACCAATTCCCAAAGCTACATTATTAATGGTTAAAACCAATGATAAGACTAAAGTTTCTTTTAAAGAAATATTTTTTACTGCTGATAAATGATTAGTAACAATGATCTCATCACACTCTTTCAATGACTTAACAACAGTATAGATTCCTATTAATAGTAACAGACTGCTTCCTAAAAAGTCTGCCAATGATAAAGAAATATAATTAGTTAAAAAATGTCCAAAGCGCATTGCACCATAAGTACCGATCATTGTAATAAATGCAATCATAAAATTTTTTTGATGATTAATATGTGTTTTTTTGATCCCATAAGCTATTCCGATGCTTAGAGCATCGATATTCGCGGATACAGCGTAGAGAACTGCTGAAAATATATGCATAAACTCACCCCATCTAATTTATGCATAATAACCATTTAGCTCTGGGCATCAGGAAATAAATTTAGTAATTATGGTATACTATAATAAGGAGTCGAATAATTATGAAAAATAAAAAAACTAATTTTATTTATAAAAGCTGTATTTTAATCTATCTTATTTCTCTAGTTTACGCTTTTTATCTTAACTGGGGAGGAAAATATTTTAGTATGACAATCGTTGCTTGTCTTACCCCATTCATTATGCCTTTATTAATGAAATTGTTAAAAATAGAAGTTCCTCAAGAATTTTATATTATCAATATCATTTTTGTCTATTTTGCAAGTTTGTGGGGGAGTTGTTTAGGGGGTTATCATATTCCATATTTTGATAAGTTCACCCATTTTTTCAGTGGAATTATTTTTTGTGAGATAGCTTATATCTTTTATAAACACTTTTTACCTAATGAAAAAAGAAAATTTTTGATGTTTATTTTCATTAATGCCCTTAATGCGATGATTGCCTTATTTTGGGAATTTTATGAATATGCTCTATTGATCTTTTTTAACTATGATGCAATTAATCATTACTCAACAGGCATTCACGATAGTATTACCGATATGCTGGTAGCTGTAATTGGTAGTTTCATTTTAAGCTTATATCTTACTCATTACGATCAGCGTAATGATAATCATTTTTTTATTAAATTAGCTAAAAATATTAAATTTAACAAAACTTCTCATCCTAACTAATTTCATCTAAGGAGGAAGCTGTGTATCAACTTAATGGTGTTTGCATGATTTGGCATACGACAAAAAGCAATATATTACTACGACACCAAGGTTTGATAAAGATATCCTATGATATTCATAGTAGAAAAGTGATTAATGATAATAATGTTAATTTAATCAAATACACCTGTTTTTATCGTTAATCTGATTATTCTATTCTCCAACAATTATTAGAGATATTTTGTATTAAAAAAATAGCTGTTAGAAAATAAATTAAACAACTATCAAAGCTAGCAGTAAATAATTGAAAATTTCATTGCTGCTAGCCAAATGAATTTTGATTATAACTCACACACAGATTCTCTTCATTTGCATTTAACTGGTACTTGTCAACCTTAAACTTTACATTGTAGTAAAGAAAAATATCGGCTAATTAATCTTTGACTCATTTAGCAACAATAGGCTTTTTGATTCATTTCTTATTAATCATTATTTATAATCTAGGAGATCACTAAACGTTCTATACAATAAAAACAATGACCGAGAACTGCAATATTATAATACTGGTATTTTATCACCTGCTTTAAAAAATGGTAAAATCGAATCTATACGGATAAAGAAGTTTTAATCATGAATCAAATTAAGTTTCATAAGCGTCTTGGTCTTATACTCGATGAAATCTACGATATTTTTAATTCATCTACTCGTCAAGAACAACTGAATGCTTTATTATTAAAAAAACTCACTGACTCAAAGCTTAAAATTGATTCTTGTTATACATCACTTGATAAAAGTAACTCTCTATTAAATTATGATTATAAGGATATTCCTACTTTAAAACACTATTTTAATAATTATCTCGTTTCATCAGTTTCTTAAATTATTTTTAATTTAGTCATCTACACCAGAATATTTAAAACAATCAGTCAGCTTATTTAAGAATTAATAAAGCACTCCCAGATTTGGTCATTCAAATCCCGAAGTGCTTTTTTCTTTAAGCTTCAATCAATTCATCATCAACATTATCATTTATTTCTTCAACAATCTCTTGCTTTGGGGCTCTAGGTTTAATAATACTAATTACCTTACCAAAGAAAACAAATGTCATTGCGTAAAAGAAATAACTAAATGTATTTGACATAAAATAAGCAACGATCTCACCAAAGTTTGCGCCCCACGAGATACTTCCTGCTTCAACATATGAGACTACAGATTGATAAGATATATTTACAGTATACCCAAAATAACAGATTATCAATAAAGCTATTGCATAACAAATTAGCGTAAACGCTGGTTTATAAAACCAATTCTTAATTTTTTCCATTTTTAAATCCCTTTCTATTTTTAAGATATTTTAACGAGAAAATACCGAATAAATATGTGATGAATACCTAATTGTATGGTTACACTAAAAACTTATTTCACTAATTGAAAATATTTTAAATTATTTTGTCGTAAATGCTATGATAAAGCCAATAAAGGAGTTGAATTGTATGATTGATATTTTAATTAAGGCCGGTGGCTTTATTTTAATTATTATGTTAGGATTTGCACTAAAGACAAAAGGGGTCTGTACCCGTGAACACGGAAGTTTTTTATCAACAATCATTATGAATATAACGCTTCCATGCTCATTACTTTCATCAATTAATAACCTTGAGATTACCCCCATCCTATTAGTAGCCCTTGCTTGTGGCTTCTTAGGCAATGTTATTACTAACCTTTCTGGTTACTTGATTCAAAAAAAAGAATCACCCATGACCAGAGCTCTATCGATGATCAACTCATCTGGCTATAATATCGGAACTTTTACTTTACCATTTGTTCAAAGTTTCTTTCCATCTAACTTGATTGGTTATGTTTGTCTTTTTGATACCGGCAATGCTTTAATGTGTTTAGGAGGTACTTATAGTGCTGCTAGTACAGTTGTAGCTAATGAAGAAAAACAAAGCTTTAAAACTGTTGCTAAAAAATTATTTTCATCAATTCCTTTTTGCACTTACATCATTTTGTTTTTCTTATCTTTATTTCATATTGCAATTCCTACACAAATTTTAACAGTTACTAGTATTGCTGGTAATGCTAATGCTTTTTTAGCAATGTTAATGATTGGAATTTTATTGGAAATAAAATTAGATTTATCACAAATCAGACTGATTAAAAAAATACTTTTAAACCGCTATGCAGTTACTTTGGGGTTATCCTTATTTGTATATTTTATTTTACCAATTGATTTAACTGTTAAAAAAATGATTATTTTATGCTTATGTTCGCCAATATCAGCTGTTGCCCCAGTTTTCTCAAATCGTTTAGGAAGTCGTTCCCCAGTTCCTTCAGCAATCAACTCTTTAAGTATTATTATTAGTATTTTTATTATGACGATTTTAATCTTATTTATGGTTTAATAAACCGGTATTTCTTTATGTATTGATTAAATTGAATGATTTGTCGTATTTATTTAATACCTGATACAAAGGGATTCTCACAATACTTCTTACAGCCACATCAACAAGGCGAACCCTTTTTTCAATATCATTTGCTAATCGCTCTTTTAAACTTTTCTCATCTACTAAAAGCAAAATACGCTTTACTTCACAATCAATAAAATCTAATCATTCTAAACACATATCAATAATTTTTTGTTCATGTATCACCTAACAAAAAAACTAGTCATTAATTTGACTAGTTTATTTCCAGAAGTTTTTTCCACTTCCTACTGAGATAATTTTAAATTGGGTATTCTTTGATGTTCCACCAGTAAAATATTTACCAGCTTCAGTCCCATTAAAGATATCAATCTTGTTACCTTTAATTGCACCACCACGATCTACAACAATCCCATATGCAGTTGATTCAATACTTAAATTATGATTAGTAATTTCAATAATTGTTCCAAAAGGAATTGAAGGATCTGCAGCTAAGCAATAATATGAACGTCCATTATATGTTAATTTAGGACTGTTTGATCCTTGTACTCCAGAAATCGGACTTAATTTAATGCCGGTTGATGAAGTTCCATTTCCTCCAGCACAGTCGCCTCCATAAGTAGTCAGTCTTCCAGTAAAGAATGCTCCTTCTTGGACTGCACCTGTTTCAATTATTGTATCAGTAGCTTGTGATACCACCTGACTACCAATTAATTCTCTTCCTACTTCGTTACCATTTTCATAAGTTACGCGGTAAGTGTTTTTCACTTGCCCGTTTTGCCCTTGTTGCGCAACTTTCGTAGTAAATAACTCTAATCCAGTTGTATTTACCGTATTTGATTCTACTGTAATCATCTCGTCTATATCCGCTTGATTAACTCGAGTGATTTGTATTAAATCACCTTTATTTACAATATAATTTAAATCTAAATTTAAAATATCTTGAGGATTTACACTGATTTTTAAATCATCAAGAACACTTGATACTGACGCTTGTCTAATTAAATAGTCCTTTTGGTCTTGATTTCCATCTTGAACTTTTACATCAATTGTTTCCACGTAGTTATCAATTTGGTTTGTTGCTCCAGCATTTAATGTTGTCGCTACAATTCCAATATAGGCAATCATTACTACAAGTAACCCTTTCATTCTGGGGTCTGCATTAATAATAGCCTCTTTAATTTTTTTCATTAATTTTCCTCCTATTTAATACCAAAAAGTTTTTTGGCATTAAACGTTGTCGCACTTGCAACGTTTTCTATCTCCATGTTCTTTAGCTTAGCTATTTCCTGGGCAATATACACAACATTTGCAGGCTCATTTAACTTTCCCCTAAATGGATGAGGTGTTAAATAAGGACAGTCAGTTTCAATTAATAAATTCTCTAAGTTAATAGTTGCTGCCACATCTTTTGGAACTCTTGCATTCTTAAATGTCACCGGACCCGCTAAAGAAATGTAATAACCAAGTTTTACAAATCTTTCTGCCATTTCAACAGAGCCACTATAACAATGCATCACTCCAGGATGTCCATTCCGTTTTAGTACTTCGTAAGTGTCCTCATAGGCGTCGCGACAATGAATTACAACTGGCTTTTGGTGCTTCTTAGCTAAGTCCATCTGCCATTGAAATACTTCCATCTGCTTTTCCTTAGGAACACTGTCCCAATAATAATCGAGACCAATTTCTCCGAGTGCTACTACGCAAGGTTCTTCTAAGTACTTGTCGATGATGTTCATTTGATCTTTTGTTGTGTTTAAGCAATCGTTTGGTCCGATACCAACTGCAGCATATACGAACTCATATTGTTTAGCTAATTCGATTGCAATTTGAGACGACTTTAAGTCATAGCCTACGACAACCATATTGGTAACATTGTTATCTAGGGCTTTTTGAACAAACACATCGTGATCTTCATATAATTCATCACTATTCAAGTGACAATGAGTATCAAAGTACATAAATCTCACCTCCGCTGTATATTAACAAAATCAATTACATTTGTCAAATATCTAAACTCCAAGGCACTAGCTGCAAAGAAAAAACTATGATAAAATCGATATTTTTTTATTACTATATTCCTTTTTCCACATATTTTAACATACAAATTTCGATAAAACATAAATTTTTTAAGAAAAATACCATGTTTTTGTAGAGAAACGTAATAAAATAATCAAGTTGATTTTACATCCTAATTTTTGACAAAGTAATCATTTTTATACTAATATCACAAAAAAACAAGCAGAGGGAAAGCTGCTTGTTTCAAGTAATACAGATAGAGGGAAAGCTATCTGTTTTTATTTAGATATCAGGGAAAGGATATCATGAAGAGTAATTTATTGTAGAAAGAATTGTTATCTTTACTACAATTAACAGTATAGTAAGTAAATATCGTTAGATTTAATCAAAAATACCTAAAATTAACTATTAAATATGGATAAATATGTTAATGGATAAGAGTATAAAATACAATTGTTATGATTTGGTTACGTTTGATTAGTTTCGTTGACTCCTATTATTGCCTATGCTATTATTTTTGCATCGAATAAGTGGTGGAGTCTGTCATAAAGCAAAATGCTTTATTTATTCGATGTAAGCTTACGATTAAAAGAACTATTTTGATAGTTAAGTAAATTACGATTTAGACAGATTCAAGAAAGAATCTGTCTTTTTTATTTTGACAGGCCTTGAGGAGGGATAACGGGTATCGTTATAAATATATTTTTTGGTTTTTAATTTTAGGGAATGAGTATTAGGAGAATTGTCGTATGAATATTAATGAAGATAATGAATTGAATAATTATCAAATAATGTATGTGACCCCGGTTGAGGCCTATACCTTAATGGAAAGTAGTATGGACGGTTTATCTGAAGAACAGGTATCACATCGTCTCAAAAAGTATGGTAAGAATGAGATTTCCAAAAAGAAACAAAGTTCAATGTTTAAAAAACTAATTTCTAATTTTACTAGTCTAATGGCATTACTATTATGGGGTGGAGGATTACTAGCTATCCTTTCTGGAACAGTCGAATTAGGAATATCGATTTTCTGTGTCAATCTAATTAATGGCTTCTTTTCTTTCTTCCAAGAATTTAAAGCAGAAAAAGCAACTAGTGCGTTGCAAAAGATGATGCCATCTTATGCCCGAGTAGTACGTGATGGTAAAGAAGTAAAAATATTTGCTGAGGACATTGTTCCTGGTGATATAATGATTTTAGAAGAAGGTGACCGAATTTGTGGGGATGCTAGAATCTTACGTTGTAGTGATTTCCAAGTAGATCAATCAACTTTGACAGGTGAAAGTAATCCAATTAGAAAGAATTATGAGGCACTGCAAGAAAAAGTTTCATACTTAGAAGCTGAAAATATGATCTTTACCGGTACTACTGTTGCTTCTGGTACTTGCCACTGTGTTGTTGTTGCAACTGGAATGGATAGTGAATTTGGGAAAATTGCTAATTTAACTCAAAATACTGAAAAAAGCTTATCTCCATTACAAAAAGAACTTAATGTTCTAACTAAACAAATTGCAATTATTGCATTAAGTGTTGGAATCGTGTTTATGCTGATTGCTGTATTTGTAATTAAGGATCCCTTATTGGAGTCATTTATTTTTTCTTTAGGAATGATTGTTGCTTTTATTCCTGAAGGTCTTTTACCCGCTGTTACGTTATCACTTGCTTTATCTGTTCAACGAATGGCTAAAGATAACGCTTTAGTAAAGAAACTATCAGCCGTAGAAACTTTAGGATGTACAAATGTTATCTGTTCTGATAAAACTGGTACTTTAACTCAAAATGAAATGACGGTTAATCATCTTTGGACTCTTGATAGTCAAATGGATGTCAGCGGCGAAGGATATGTTCCAAATGGAAAAATCTATGTTGATGAACAAGAAATTACCGCAAAGAAAAGTAATGTTTTAAGACTATTATTAAGTGGTGCAGTACTTTGTTCAAACGCTAAGTTAGTACCACCACAAAATAAGAGTGTTAATCCACGTTATACAGTTTTAGGTGACCCTACTGAAGCATGTTTAGAAGTTGTAGCTAAAAAAGCTGAAATTGATCTTGATAAATTGAATAGTCAATATCCACGAATTTTAGAATTACCTTTTGAATCTCGACGGAAGCGAATGACAACGATCCATCAATTAAAAGACTCTTTTGAAGGCAATCAGAGAATTGCATTTGTAAAAGGGTCTCCAAAAGAAGTTATGGAATTATGTAATCGTTGTTTTAAAGGCAGTAAAGCCTGTCCAATCAGTGAAGAAGACCGCATCAATATTATGAAAGCAAACGATATGTATGCTCGTGAAGGGTTGCGAGTTTTAGCAGTAGCCTATCGTACTATTGCTCATAATGATAAAAAACTTCCTAGTTCAATTCGCGAATATACACCTGAATTAATTGAACAAGATCTAACTTTTTTAGGCTTGATTGCAATGCAGGACCCTCCACGAAGTGAAGTCAAAGAAGCTGTGGAATTATGCCATAGTGCCGGAATTAAAATCGTTATGATTACTGGAGATTATGGTTTAACAGCAGAAAGTATTGCTCGCAAAATTGGGATTATTAAAAGCGATACCGCTCGAATAGTTTCTGGAACAGAATTAAGCAAAATGAATGATCAAGAACTTAAAAACGTTTTAGAAGGCGAAGTGGTCTTTGCTCGAATGGCACCAGATCAAAAATATCGTATTGTTTGTGCTTTACAAGAAATGGGAAATATTGTAGCTGTAACTGGTGATGGTGTTAATGACTCTCCGGCTCTAAAAAAAGCGGATATTGGTGTTGCTATGGGAATAACTGGTACCGATGTTGCTAAAGAGGCTGCTGACATGATTTTAACAGATGATAATTTTGCCTCAATTGTTCGTGCAATCGAAGAAGGTCGTGCTGTTTATAATAATATTCGTAAATTCTTATGTTATATTTTTGATAGCAACACCCCAGAAGCTGCTGCCCCTGCTCTATATTTGCTTAGTGGCGGTTTAGTCCCAATGCCCCTTACAATCATGCAAATTTTAACTATTGATATTGGAACTGATATGATTCCTGCGCTTGGTTTAGGGGCAGAACATCCTGAAGATAATATTATGAATCAGCCACCTCGTCGAATCGATGAAAGATTACTTAATAAAAAAGTAATTTTAGTAGGTTTTATTTGGTATGGCTTGATTATAACGCTATTTGCCTTAGGAGGATATTTCCTTGTAAACTATTTGAATGGTTGGCCTCATAATCCATTGGCTCCAGAAGGAACTGCGCTCTATAACGAAGCAACGACGATGATGCTAGTTGGGGTTGTTTTTTCACAGATGGGAATGGTCATGAACAACCGAACTGAAAAAGAATCAGTATTTAAACGCGGAATCTTCTCCAATCATTATATTAATTTAGGATTAGTTATAGAGTTTGTTATTTTATTAGCCGTAGTCTATATTCCTTTTTTAAATGGTATCTTCAATACTGCGCCAATTGGGTTAATAGAATGGCTATATGCTTTGCCAATTCCTTTTATTGTTTTTGGAATTGAGGAATTAAGAAAGAAAATATTAAGAAATAAAGACAAATAGGAGGATGGAAACCTATGAAAATTATAATCGTTGGGTGTGGAAAATTTGGTACCCGATTAGCAAATTATTTAAATAATCAAAATCATGATGTCACTATAATTGACAATCGTGAAGAGGCTTTTAATAATCTTGGTGGTAATTTTACCGGACGGACAGTATTGGGAATGGGGTACGATAAAGATGTTCTAGAAAGTGCCGGAATCAAAGTTGCTGATGCTTTGATCAGTTGTTCAAGCAGTGATGCTATTAATGCTGTTGTTAGTAATATTGCTCATAATATTTACCATGTTAATAATGTAATCGCCAGAATGTATGATAAATCAAAGGCACGGATTTTTCGTTCAATGGGAATTCATACAATTTCAATTACTGATTTGGGTGTTGAAAGGATCTTAGATTATTTTGACAGTAATCGGCTTCAAGTAGTTAAAAAAATTGGTGAAGACAGTGAAATAAAAATTATTAAAATTAAAGCATCCTTATCTTTAATAGGAAAAACAGTCGATGAAATTTCTCTTCATGGTGAGTTTGAAGTTGTCGCAATTGAACGACATGATATTACAATGATGCCTTTAAAAGATACTAAAATAAAAGATAATGATACGATTTATTTTTCTGTACTAGAGGAATCATTATTAAAATTTAAAGAAATTTTGTATTAAGAGGTGAAAAAAATGAAAATAATTATAGTAGGTGGAGGTCAAATTGGTTCTTATATCACAAGTTTACTACTTAAAAATAACCATGAGGTCCGTGTTATTGAAAATAGAACTAAAGCACTTGAAAACTATAAAAATGCCGGACTACCAGAAGAATGTTTAGTAATCGGCGATGGAACAGATATTGAGGTTCTTGAAAAAGCAGGCGTTAGAACTTGTCAGGCCTTAGTCTGTGTAACTGGATTAGATGAAGTCAATTTAACTACTGCCATGGTTTCTAAATTTGAATATGACGTTCCACGAATAATTGCTCGTGTTAATAACCCTAAAAACGCCTGGTTATTTAATTCTGGAATGGGAGTTGATGCTAAAATCAATCAAGCTGACATTATTGGTCATATGATTGCTGATGAAATGAATTATCAATCAATTATGACCTTAATGAAATTATCTAAAGGTGATTTTTCAATCGTGCGAATTCGAGTTGATTATCAATCACGATATGCCGGCAAACAAATTTCTGAAATTTCTTTACCAAACAATGCTCTCTTAATTGCGATTTACAATGATGATGAATTAATGATTCCTCACGGAGATACGCTAATTGAAGCCGGACAAGATATTCTCGCTTTTGGCGATGAGCAGGCAATTGGAAAATTAAATGAAATATTTGTTAGTTAATAATTAACACAAAAACAGCCAATTAACTTTTCTATATAGCAAACTCTATTTACTTTAGGAAGTTTCTATAAAAGATTGTTTAATGGCTGTTTTTCATTTTGAGTACAGATAGTGGGACTCTATCTAAATTTATTGATATCCGGAAAGAATATCATGAAGAGTAGTCATTTGGAGAAGGGATTGAAAAACTATTTAAACAATCCTGACTACATTCATTAGTATAGTAATTAAATATCGCTAGATTAAATTATAAATATCTAAGATTAACTTCTAACAACGGTAAATTATGTTAGCTATTGATAATTTAATACTATTTTTTGATGATTATAATCAATCACTGATAAATCATAATCATATAAAGACTTTAATGATGCTGAAGTTATTACTTCCTCAGGAACTCCTTGAAATAAGATTTTCCCATCTTTCATTGCAATGATTTCATCACTATAATTGATTGCTTGATTAATATCATGATGAACCATAATAATCGTCATTTGGTATTTTTTATTTATTTCTTTTATTAAATTAAGTATTTCAATTTGATATTTAACATCTAAATATGTAGTTGGCTCATCCAGTAATAAAATAGGTGTTTTTTGAGCTAAAGCCATTGCCAACCAAACACGCTGCTGCTGACCACCAGACAAATTCGCTAACAAACGATTTTCGTATTCTTTTAGATTAGTCGTTGCAATGGCCCAATCTATAATTTGATAATCATCTTCACTTAGATTTTGATGATAACTTAAATATGGTAAACGTCCATAACCAACAATTGTCTTAACATCTAAATCCCCATAAATCTGATTCTTTTGGTGAACTACTGCAACGTTTTTAGCAAATTCCTTGATCTTATAGTCCCAGACATTTTTATCATTTAATGTTATTGTTCCATCTTTGGCTTTATAAATACGACTTAAAAGCATTAATAAAGTCGATTTACCACTACCATTAGGACCAATGATCGATGTAATCTTATTCTTTTTAAATTTTACCGAAAGTTCTTCAATAAACGGTTTATCTTGATAACTAAATTTAATTTTTTTAACTTCCATCAACATCAATACTCCGTTTCAATAAGATAATAAATAAAGGTCCACCAATGATAGCCATAATAATGGCTGCCGAGATCTCATAGGGAGCCATAATAATTCTTCCTACCGTATCCGCAACTAACAAAACAATTGCTCCTATCAATATACTAATTGGTATCAAATGTTTATGTTCAGTTCCCACTAACAATCTTGAAATATGAGGTACTAGCAGACCAATAAAGCCAATTACCCCAACTACTGCTACACTAATACTGCATAATAAAACTGCTAATAATGATATACCAAAGCGATATACATTCACATTTACTCCTAGCGAAGTAAGGGTTCGATCTTCTAACCCTAATAGATTACATGCCTTCGCCATAAATAAAGTAATGATTATTACAGGAACCAAATAAATTAATAAGGTCGTAACATCTTGCCAAGTATACAAGGAAATAGTACCCGTAGCACCACTTGTGATTGAAGCAGTTGCACTATTTGCGAGGGTAACAAGAGCACTGATCGTATAGTTGATTGCCACCCCAATCAAAATGATTCGAGTTGTTTTAAATCCAGCTTTCCACGATAAACTATAAATAATTGCAAATGTTATTAAACCTCCAAAGAATGATAGTAAAGGAGCAATCGCAGATAGTTGAGGCAAAAATAAACCAACTAGTACACTAACTAAACTCGCCCCATTAGCAATTCCAATGATTCCCGGATCAGCTAACGGATTCTTTAAAACAACTTGAAATAAAAGTCCAGATAATGCTAATGCACCACCTACTAACATGGAGATGATAATTCTTGGAAAGCGAATACTATATACACTTGCTACATCGACATCGTATTCAATAAATAACCCTTTAAACAATTGAACAATTGAAACTTGAATACTTCCAAGATTTATTGCGATAAAAAAACAGATAAATAATACTAATATTAAAAAGATTATAAATATTCGCGGATGTTTTTTAATTAGTTCCATATAAAATTCCTTCTAAATTTTCTAAGCCTTTTTGATAATTAAAATTAGCACTCATCCCAAAATAATTATTATCTAAATTATAAACTTTTCCATTTTGAACTGCACTGAATTTACTCCAAATATCATTTTGAGCAAATTCGGTTTCAAAATTCTTCATTACTTCCTCTGGCATCGCATGACTAGTTCTCAAGATAATATCAGGATTTTGTTGTAACATATCTTCAGCATTGACATTGACAAAATCCTGACCATTACCATTACCATAAACATTTGTTCCACCAGCTAATTTTACTAAATCACCAACATAGCTAGATTCTGTAGCGACAAGGTAGCTGCCACCTGGCAAACCCATCAAAATTAAAACCCGTGGACTTGCTGTGTTTTGGTATTTAGCTCTAAATTCAACCATATAATTAACAAATTCATCTACTAATTTATTTGCTTTTTTCTCTTTACCTAATAAACTTCCTAACTCCTCAATACTTTTAAACATACCTGCTACACTTTTAAGATTTAAGAAACTAGAACTTACACCAATTTTTTCATATTTAGAAGCTAAATCACCCTCCAATGAATTAGGGCTTAATACTAGCGATGGTTTTAAAGTTGACAATACTTCCATATCTGGCGACATTGCAGTTCCTAGTTCTGTCGCTTTTTTATATTTCTTTGGTACTGTATAACTTTCAGTCGTCGGAATGCCAATTACCTGATCAGCTGGAACATCCAAAGCTTCTAAAATTTCCGTAACAGCTACCGAAGTTGCTGCAATCGTCAAATTATTATTATCACTTTTTCCACTTTGATCTACACAACCAATCATTGACAAAGCAAGGACAAGAACAAGAAAACTATTTTTTAACTTTTTTAACATAATAATATGCTCCCCCTCCTGCTACGACAGCTATAACCGCTACAATTCCAATAATCAACAGCGTATTATTACTACTATCCTTTTTTTGCTCACTTTGTTTTAATAAATTTTTAACTGTCAATTTCTTCTTTTCATTAACTTTGCCATTTGTATCAATTACATGGCTAGATAAGCCAGAAATACCATCAAATAAACTTTCACGTGACACTTCCCCCACTGTAGTTACCGGCGTTTCTACCACTGGTTGTTCTTCATTTGTTGTCGTATCACTAGTTTGATTAGAATTCGTACTTGTATTATTGCTGGTGCTATTATTAGTAGTTGAATTATTATTTACCGAATTTCCATTATCGGCAGTGGCTGGTACCATGGTACTAGTGTATACACCTGTTCCCGGAGTAATAGATCCTTGATTTAATTTAATAAAAAATTGCACATCACGCCCCATTGGAGCGACATACATGATAGGACTAATATAATCATTTAATGAATTAATTTGAATTCGATAATGATTTACCGTGTCACCATTAGCACTACTACTTCCTGTTTTAGTAGCACTAACACTATTAAAAGAACCACCACTATTCATGATTTTAAATCTTACATTTGAAACATTTGAAGCTAATCCCAAACCAACAGTAATATAATATTTACCACCAGTTTGCTCTAATAACAAATTGCCTTCTACAATACTTGAAACCATGCTATCACCTAATGTAATATTAGTACCACCATCTTCGGTGTTACCAGTTAGAGGATTAACGTAAGACGTGGAGCGTCCAATTAAGTACGCTCCATCGTCTAGGGCAAAAGCTGGTTTAATATTAATTGTCATCGTTATGATGGCAACCAATATTAATAATACTTTTTTTATTTGCATAATCTTTTTCTTGTTAAATATGCCGCAGCCACTAATGATGAAACTAATAATCCTCCCATTAATTCCATATTAGCATTATCTCCAGTTTTCACTGAACTACTTGATGTTCCTGTAGTTTGGTTAATCGTTGGAGTTGTTGTATTTGGTGTATCGTTTGTATTATTATTTGATTCACCATCTACCTTAGGTGCTTCAATTGAATCAGATACAAATTTTAATGTGCTATAATCAACTTTCATTCTTGCTGGAATATCACTATTCCCCATCATAGCTACATGTGGATTTACCACAACATCAAATAATTCTTCCTCATTTGGTAAAACGAAAGACCACATAGTTGCTTTACCATCAGCATTTTTACTTACAATAACAGCTGGATTTGATTTATAATCATCAGTTGATGAACCAATGTATAATTCCTCTAACCATGCTTTAATTGTTCCCATAGTCATTTCTTTAGTTGTGATATACATTGTTGCTACACCATTTTTAACTACTACTGTAGCTTGACTGTCAATTGCACCCGCTGCCATTGAAGCCTTATCTTGAGTCGCATTCCATAAAGCAACATCTACTGTATATGTACCATCTTTAGCAAATTTGCTTGTACTTTCTGGTACTACTAGTGTTGGATTATCCAATCCTAAAGATAATCTCGCCTCAGAACCATGAGTACTTCCACCATAGTAGAATTTTACATTTGTTAATTTTGTATTTTTTGCTAATGTAAATTGCATTTCACTTACATTTCCATCACTATCACGTCCTGTGATATCAACTTCTTTATAAGAAGTTCCATCAGCCTGCTCAACTTCCATTTTATCAACGTATGCAGTTTGACCATACACAGTAACTGCACCCATTTGTAATGTTACTAATAAAGTTCCATCTTTTGAAGTAACCGTAGCGCTCTTGACCGCTTGGGCAGCCATTGATTGTACATCTTCATTTGCTTTTAATACATCGCTAGTCACAGTATAAGTACCATCAGCTAATGTATATTCAGGTGCTTCTGGTTCTTCAGGAATAACAATATCCGCTGTACTGTATTGAATATACGCATCAACTGTCGTACCCATCGCGTCAACAAACATTTCAATATAAACACCCTCACTGTTTACCGCTACAGGTATTTTAACTTTTTCTACTTGTTGCTTTCCTTGATCATCTTCGCGATAACTAATAACTTCAGCAGCATGTTTTTCTGATTTTGTATCAGTTTCATAATATTGGATATTTCCTGCATTACCAACTAAGCCCATTAAATTTAATGTTTTAAATTCAGCAGTTAAATACCACTTTCCTTCCTCTACTGATAATTCTCCATTTTCTGCTAATGCTCCAGCTGCCATTGAATCATTTGCAATATTACTTGCATTCTTCAATTTTGTTGGAATAGTATATTTACCATCTGGTAAATCGCTTACCTGGGCAGCATCTACATTACTTAATGTGGCTATCTGAATTCCAAATGCCAGCATTAAAACTAATACTACTTTTAAAAGTTTTTTCATTTTCTTCCTCCCTCTTTTTCTTTGTTAGAAAAGACTAACTATTTAGTTAAAAAATATAGAGAATATATTCTCTGCTAATGTTAGCTAAAACTAACTACATCCATTATTTTACATACATCTAATCTTAAAACAACTACTAATTTTGTTGCCCCCATTGAAACAATCTTTTCAAAAAATATCTTTTTTCTTTATAAATACAGCATTTTTTGATGTTTCATCGATGAAATACTATTTTATAATAACGTTCATAATTGCAATACTCTCAGGCATATGAATTTTACCAACCGTTGGTTTAACCTTTATCTTTACACTCGTTTGCAATATCCGTTCTTCCTTTGAATAATGAAAACGTAATTTTGAAATAGGAATAATATAATCATCCTTGATCATACGACATTCGAGATAGTCTTCTCCTACTTGGTATTTTAAAGAACTCAGCTTCCCTTTAAGAACCATTTTCCCCATCATCGATTCTCGTTCAACTTCTTTTGACTTTAAAACTAATCCTCCATGTCCCATTTTTATATCCAATATTCCTGGATGAAAGAAACCATCATTAGCCATTGATATTTCCATCTTATCAGCTTTATAAACAGTAAAAGCAAACAGGTATTGACCATCATCAAGATTAGCACTAAGCATATCTCCACTAATTTCTTTTACATTATCAATCAATTCAAATAATCTTTCTTTACTAGTGTTGTTAACAAGTTTAGCACGTGCTTTAGATGATAGTGTTAAAACTAATGATAGTGCCTCTTGATACGCTTCTTCATCATCAAAATTAGCTGTATATTTTAACCAATCAGATAATTTATTAATATCTTTTAAATATTCCCTTGCCATTCTACATCCCTGGCATGATAAAATTCCCTTCCCTTTTTCAGTCGTTAACCCCTCCTGATAGAAGGTATTCAATACTCGGCTAAACGTTGATTTTGATACTCCGACCTCTTGCGCTAACCGAGTAACTGTGTAATCCATTTCTCTTTGTTTATATAAAAATAATAAATATGATAGTTTTTCTTTTGTTAGCTGCATAATCCCCTCCAAAGTTAGTTTATGCTAACATATTATCGTATTTATTCCTTTAAAACAAGATAAAATAGCTATATTCATGATGAACATAGCTATTTTTAACTACTTATTACTTAAAGATCATATGAAAAACACACTGGGCAATTATGTTCTTTATCAAAAATAATTTGCGTCTTAACACCATAAAGTTCCTGAATCACTTCTGAAGTTATTATATCTTTTGGACTTCCTTCTTTAAAAACTTTGCCTTCTTTCATAGCAATGATCCAATCACTATAACGTGAAGCATGATTAATATCATGTAAAACCATGACAATTGTCTGTTGTTCTTCCTTATTTAATTTACTCAATAATTCTAATACTTCTAATTGATGACCAATATCTAAGTATGTTGTTGGTTCATCTAGTAAAATTGTATTTGTCTGCTGAGCAAGTACCATCGCAATCCACACTCGTTGTTTTTGACCCCCAGATAAATCATGAACCAACATATCCTTTATCTCAAAAGTCTGGGTTTCTTTCAAAGCCCACTCAATAATCTTTTGATCTTCTTTAGTCGATGATATCCTCTTATATGGATAACGACCATAACTAACTAACTCATAAACACTTATTCCTTCAGGGGTATTTAGAATTTGTGAGAGAAAACCTATTTTCTGAGCTATTTCAGCTGTTTTCATAGTTTTCAAATCTTTTCCATCAAGAATTATTTTACCATCTTTTAATGGTAATACCCGAGCCATTGTCTTTAACATGGTTGATTTCCCACATCCGTTTGGTCCTAAAATAACGGTAATTTTATTTTTAGGAATTACAATATTTTGATCTTTCAAAACAATCTTTTTACCATAACCGGTGCTTAACTGTCTAGCTTCAATAATTCCCTTCATCATGCTCTCTCCTTTTTTAATAGATAAATAAAATACGGCACTCCAATCAATGATAAAATAATCCCTGTTGGAATTTCACCAGTACTCATCAGACTTCTTGATAAACTATCACCGATAATAACCATAAGGCTTCCCATTAACATACTGACCCATAATGAATAACGATGATTGCTACCAACTAACCTTCTTGCAATATGCGGTGCGATTAAACCTACAAAAGGAATAGAACCTCCAAAAGCAATGGTAAAAGCTGCTAAAAATCCGGCTAAACTAATTAAAATAATTGTTTGTTTTTTTAAATCAACCCCCAAGGTTATTACACTTTCCTTTCCTAACGAAAAAATATTTAGAACATCTTGATATTTCCACAATATTACTCCAATAATCACTAATATTGTTATTAATAAAGCTATTTTTAGCCAGTCTGTTCCTGTTAGAATACCAGCATTCCATAATTGCACATACGAAAACTTTTGACGATTCAGCTTTGCTGAGAAGAATAGAATTAACCCTTGGAATCCTAAATTAAGAGCTACCCCACATATAGTCATCCGAATTGGATCTATTCCACGTTCTTTTTCATAAATCAAAAACATTAGTAAACCAATCGTTATTACAGCACCAATCATTCCAGCTAAAGGCATCCAAACATAATCTAAAAATATATCTGTTCCACTAACTAAAATATATAACAAAACAAAGAATGAAATTCCTGAGTTTATTCCAATTACACCCGGATCAGCTAAATCATTTTGTAATACTGTTTGTAAAATATGTCCTGCCAAAGCCATTCCACCACCTACTAAAATGGCACATAACAAACGCGGTAACCGAAATTGAAAGATTACTAATTGTGTATATGGATCAAATAATTCACTTAATTCAATTTTCATCTGACCTATCGTGAATGACAAAAAGCTTGATACTAATAAAATGATTATCAGAAAAATGATTATTCTTTTTTTCTTTAACATTTTTTATTTATGCTCCTTTCCATAAAAAGGAAAAATGGAACACCAATCAGTGCCATAATTATTCCTAGTGGTGTTTCATAAGGTGGTTGTAGATTTCTAGCAATAAGATCGATAAAAATTAAAAAGACTGCTCCATATATCGCAGACATAGGCAAAATAATTTGATAATCCTCCTTTTTAACTAATCGTCTTACCAAATAAGGAACAATCAAACCAATAAATCCAATTGACCCAACAATACTAACTGCCATTCCCGCTAAAAGCAGTGCCGCTAAACATACTAGTATTTTACAACGAGGAACGTTTACCCCTAAACCAACAGCAGTTTCTTCACTCATTGAAATAATCGTAATATTTTTCCCTTGCCTCAAAAGCAAAAATAGACCAGAAACAAATAATAATGTCGCTAAAATAAGTTCTTGATATCCAATATTAGCAGTTCCGCCTACATTCCAATATGTTAATTCTTGACCAATTCCAAAATAAATTGCTATAAACTGGCTTAACGAAGTAAAGAAAAGTGAGACTGCAACACCAGCTAATAATAATCGTTTAGAATTATTAGTATACTTCCCTTTTCCCATTGTCATCGTTAAAAATAAACCTAATCCTGCTCCGACAAAAGAATACATCATCATTAAAAGAAAATTACTGCGACTGACCAAAGCAAAGCAAATTGCTAACATAAAAGAAGCACCCGCATTGATTCCTAAAATTCCCGAATCAGCTAAATGATTTTTAGTCAGTCCTTGCATTGCTGCTCCAGCCATCGCAAATGCACTACCGACGATTCCAGTCGCTAAAATTCGAGGAAATCTAAGATTAATAATAACTTCATAATCATTTCCATTACTCTTTTTACCTAAAATGATTTTAAAAAAATCTTCCCATCCTATTGTCACCGCACCAAATTTTAATGAAAAGAAAATGATGATAGGTAATAGACATAGTCCTACTATCAGCCATTTTCTTACTTGTTGGTTATTCATACAGTGCTAAAATACTTTGAGTAATGTTTTTTAACTGTTCTTTTGTTGATAAAATATCTTGATAGATATATGCACTTGAATCATATGTAATTACCTTTTGGTTTTTTACAGCTGGAGTTGAGTTCCATACACTATTATTTCCAACTAAATCCATAGGATCTTCTTGCCAGCCACCAATCATTATCATATCACCGGCATACTCATTGATTGCTTCTAATGAAATAGAACGATATTGTTCACCATTAATAATTTCTTTTTGAACAACTTCGGGTGCTTTTAATTCTAATAAATCGTATAAAACTTCTCCACCACGACCTTGTTTATTTCCATATACAAATAATTCTTTACTATATGTTTCCATCAAAGTTATCGTCTTGTTAGATATTTTAGCATCCTGTAACTGCTGCTTATATCCAGCAACTTCTTGATTGAAATCAGCAAGCAATTTTTTCCCCTCCTCTTTCTTATTTAAAACATCAGCCATCCAAGTGATTCTTTCGGCAGTTGACATATTTAAATAATCAACTAGTACCGTTGGTGCAATCTTAGATAAATTATCATAATCAGCCTCAGAATATGTAATAATTAAATCCGGTTTTAATTTTGTCACTGCTTCCATACTATACTGCCCATACGCATCATCACCATTAATTGAAGGTACATCTTTCAAATCTTCTTCAAATACAGAATCTTTGTATACATATGTAGTTCCAACCGGCTCCACTCCTAGCGCAAGTGCATCTCCAACAAAATAATCTATTACAACACGTTTAGGCTCATTAGGAATCTCTATTTTTCCTTTTACTGTTTCAACTGTTCTTATTGTATCTTTAGTGGCAGCTGAACAACCAGTTAAAATAAATAAACTTAACACTAATATAGTTGATAGTACTTTTTTCATTTATATCTCCCTTCTTAGTTAGTTTTAGCTAACTTATGTTGTGATTCTAGCATGGCTTAATTTCTTTTACAATATTTTCACTAATATTCTGTATTTTTACATTTATTTTATGTATAATTTAACTGGTGATAATTATGATATGTAGAAATTTGACAGAGTACTATAATATTTTCTTTAATAAACTAGCTTTCCAATACTATCAGTATGATAACTTTTCCTTATATATAAATCCTCAACAACCTGAAGAATTCATTATTCATGTGCATATTGCAGATATGTATGAACTTTTTGTTGGTGATTTTACTGCACCCTATGATATTGAAATATCATTTGAAATAAGTGAAACATATCTACAGCTAGGAATGCTTCTAACTGGTGAAATTGAGTATGATTTAAAAGAGAGTCATAATAATCATTTAGAGCCTTCTAGTTTTTATTTAAATGGTTCAAAGCGTAGTGGATTACAAGTTTGGAAAAAAAATCAACATTATCATTCTACAGATATAATCATAAAAAAAGATTTTTTCGAAAAAAAATTATCGGCATATGGATATTCCTATACAACACTAGAAAAAATTGAAAAAAATAAAATATTTCGACCACTCCCCTCTAAACTTTTACAATTAATGCAAGAAATATCTGACACTTTAAGAAATAAAGCAATCTCACAACTATATCTTGATGCTCAATTAATGAAGATCGTCTACTTTCTGTTACCTCAAAATAATATTCTATATCCCCAATCTAAAACTATTACAATTAAACTAAAATGCGGTCGAAACATCTTACTAAATAATGATGATCAAGAAATAATCCAGCAGATTCACAATGATCTAACTGTTAACTATCAGCATCCCCCAACAATTAAGGAGCTGGCAAAGATTCACTATATTAGTGAGCAAAAACTTACAGCTGGTTTCAAATACTTATATCATTGTAGTATTCATGACTATATTAGTAATTTACGCTTAAATATGGCTAATAGTATGCTGTTATCTGAACAATCTACAATTATTCAAATTGCTAAGACTTTAGGTTTTTCTAATGCTAATTCTTTTATCTATTTTTACCGTAAAAAAACTGGTATAACACCTAAACAATTCCAATTAACACAACGCTAAAGGGGCTGTTTTTTCTCAATCAAATAGAAATTATTATCAACCTCCCATATTATCTTATATACCCTTTTTCCATAAAAAAGTACTCTAACAAGAGTACTTTTTAATTATATTTTTTTCTAGTTAATAATAAAATTATTAACATTGTCCCACCCAATAAACTATAACCAATGATTTTTGAATCATCACCAGTATTAATACTATTTTTTATTGATGAATTAGTTGTCTCGATCACATTACTATTATTTTGATTATTTACATTATCTTGATTTGGCTTGTCAGTAGTTGAATTATCAGCTTTTTGACGATAATCATATGTCATTAACATTCCATCAAACTTTCCACGATTTAGATTCTTGAAATCTCCATCATTTGATTCACTATACACCAGTAATGAAATTTGATAATCATTTAATACCATAATCTCTGAAGCATAATCAGCTTTTGAACCACCAATATTTTCGATTGTTTTCAAAGTACCATTCTTTTCATAATTTGCAATAAAAACATCCATACTTCCCTTATTAAGACCTGTTACATCATAGTCTGTTCCTCTTGATTGACCAATAAATACATATTGATCTTCAAGTTCTATCGCACTTATCATTTCACTAGCTTCACTACTCTTGATCACATTGACCCATTCTGTCTCACCAGTTTCATTACATTTTAAAACATATGCATTGTCATACCCTGTTCCAATTGGAGCAAATGTATCAGTAGTTGATTTAGTATTACCCATTAAAATGAATCCACCATCACTAGTAGCTAAGACACTATTACAATAATCATTGCGATCGCCACCATAAGCTTTAGTCCACAATAATTCACCAGTAGCACTAATTTTTGCAGCAAAGCAGTCAAATATATCTCCATACCAGTCAACATCTGCAAAATCACCACTTTTTGAAGAAAGACTACCAGCAACAATAAAACTGCCATCACTTAGAATATCTAATCCCGAACTTGAAGTTTCAATATTTTTTCCACCTAAAACTCGTTGCCAGACTTTTTTACCATGAGCATCATATTTAACTATGACTAAGTCATATAATCCTCGATTTTGATTTTCCATATCGCCATCATTTGAATTTGTTTCTATTAAAACAGCAATACCGCCATCATCCGTAGCTTTAATTTGTTTAACTTGATCGTTGGCTGAGCCACTAAAATTACTCATCCAGATCAGCTTACTGTTAGAGTCATATTTAGCAATAAAAGTATCCATTTGACCATGAACGGTACCAGCAGTATCTAACTGTGCAAAATCACCGGTTGGAGCCACATACACCCCTTCTTGATATCCACCACTAACTATAAAACCACCATCATCTAGGCCACATACCTTAGCTGCATATGCAATTGAGTCGTACTCTGTTCCTCCTAAAGTAAGAGTTTTTAAAAGTTCTCCTTTTGGATCATATTGATTAATATAAGCTATTGAACCACCTTTTAACAGATTTTGAAAATCACCATCATTTGAGTATGATTGCCCTACAGCAACAATATTTCCATTTTTCAAAACTGTCATATCATCAGTATAATCATAATCACTACCACCAATATTTACTTTCCAACTAGTTTTAAAGTCTGGCTGTTCTACTTCAACTGGAGCAAAATATGGCGGATTGGTAGTTTCTACCATATCTTTACTAGAGAAAGATAAACGTATATCTCCCATTGCTTTATCGATATGTAATTTGACCGGTGTATCTAAATCATCAACTTCAAGCGTAACTGTTTTTACTTGTGTTACTTCATCGTACTCATCTTTCAACACCGCTATCATTTCACCATTTTTTTCATAACTAACTTCCCCTAATGTTGAAGCGCTAACTTGAGTTCCCATAATTGTTGCGTTAGTAAAATAAATTGTTACAGCATACTTAAAGCCAATTTTTTCAACATATGCATCTTTATATAATAATGGTGCCATCATTGAAAGACTATCTTCATTAGCTTTCCAAGCTTCTACCGGCACTAAATACTTTTCTTCTGCATATTGCTCTAGTGTTGTTCCCGCTAAACTAGCTAAAAAGCCATCATACTTACCTTTTAATTTTCCTTCAAACAAGCCACTATTAGAATTTGTATTACCATAGACGATATAGTCATCATTTGCTCCAGGAATAATTCCTTCTGGATTATCTTTTCCATCTCCACCATAGCTTGAAATATTTAAACAAGTTCCATCCTTTGAATAGTGGGCAATATAAATATCTTCTTTACCGTATGTCTTTATCCCTGTAAAATCTTGATCATTAGTATCAAAGGTTCCAACCGCTAAAAAACCATCACTAATCGCTAAAAGATAATCTCCTGTTGTCTTACTATTATTAGCAAGGCTTGTAGTCCATTCAACTTGTCCATTTGAATCAATCTTTAAGGTAAATGCAACATTATTTTCCTCTTCATTTCCAACAATACCACTATTTGAGTTAGTCGTTCCTGTTAATACATACCCATTATCAATATCACTGCTTGATATTTCTGTTTTATCAGTAGATACTTTTTTATTATGAGCTCTAATTATATGATTAAAAACATCATCTCCAGTTCCACCAAAAGCTTTTACCCATTCTTTTGTTCCATTTTCATTAAACTTAACAACAAATGCATCTTTACCACCATGAGCTAATCCTTCGAGATCTCCATCACTAGAACTCGAATAACCAGCTGCTAAATAACTACCATCGCCATAGTTAGCAACTACTGAAGTAAATTCATCCATTTTCTTGACTGCTTTATCACCGCCAGTTCCACCAGCTCGATTAATCCATTCAATATTTAAATCTTGGTCAATCTTTACAATAATTGCATCGCGATCAGTTTCAATCTTATTCAAACCGTTCATATCTAAATCAGTAGAATGTGAATAACCTGCAACAATAAATCCACCATCGCCAGCTGGTTGAATAGCCTTCAATTCATCCGCATCACTACCCCCAACAGTAACAACCTTAATTAAAGTTCCATTTGAATCTAGCTTAGCGATTATTCCATCTTTTCCCCCCTTATTAAGATTGGCTAAATTACCATCATTAGACTGGCTTACCCCTACTGCAACATAACTGCCATCATTAGCTTCAGTTACAGCATTAAAACTATCTGCTGCACTCCCACCTATTAAAGTTTCCCACTTTATTTGGCCATTTTTGTCATATAGCATAACAGCACCATCACTCTTTCCTTTAGCCTGTTCAATACCTGTTACCTTATTGCCATCAAAAGTTCCTGTTGCAATAATATCACCATTGATCAGTCTTTCAGCATCATTGACTGTATCTGGAGTAATACTATTATTACCATTATCTCCATACATCGTAACCCAATTAGCCACATTATCTGTTTCAACCGCATTAACCGTTATCGAGCACATTGAAACAATCATTCCCAATGAAAGCACCGATATGAGTGCTTTATTTAAATTTTTTCCCATTTTACTGTCCATTTTTCCTTTCTCTTTTTTAGTTAGCCTTAACTAACCCATATTAAAAATTTAGCACATGGAATGATTTTCGACAATTATAAATTTCGTTGCAGTAATGCAACATTTATTACTTTTAGTGCAAAAAACAATGATTTCATTAACTAATCATCGCTTTTCAATAATGCAACAAAATATAAAAAACATATCCTATTAAAGAATATGTCTTTTATATTATTACTGATTTGATGAAATCAATTCCTTCGCACAAACAATAAATTTCTCTAATGCTTGATTAGTCACTACCCCTTTTTTCCAAATCAAACACGATTGTGAAACAATTTCTGGTTCTAATAGTCGGTACGTTAAATTTGGATAAGCATTACTTTTGAAAACTCCATCAATCGAGATTCCATAGCAAAGACCACTTTCTACTAATAAAGCTAAATTTGAATTAATATCATAATTTAAAATCGTTTGTGCATTTATCTCTTTACCTAACCAGTTTTTGAAAGTTTCTTTAACTTCTAATCGATTTGCAATTCCAAGAACTAAATTAGATACTACGTGATTTTCAATTGTTTCATATTCTTTCAATAAATCATCTTTTTTCATTACCAAGCACCATTTATCTAAATAAGGCAACTCCAGGTATTGGTAATAGTCTTTATCGATTGGTTCTAAAACAATTGCTACATCAATTAAACCCTCGTTGATCTTTTCCTTATTTTGATTACTACCAGCCGTATAAATATTATATTTAATTTTGGGATAACGTTTTGAGAACTCCTTTAAAACTACTGGTAAAAACTTATTTCCACTCGATTCACCACATCCTATGGTAATTTCTCCCGAAATATCATACTCACTTTTTCTAATTTCTGCTGCTGTTTTATCTTGCAAATCTAGCATTTCCTTCGCACGACGTTTTAAAATTATGCCACTATTAGTTAAAGTAATTTGTCTACTCCCTCGAATAAACAAACGTGTGCCATAAATTTCTTCTAACTGCTGTAATTGTCTTGTTAGCGTCGGTTGTGTCAAGTGTAGTTTTTGGGCTGCTTTAGAAACATTACCTGATTCAACTACTGCCAAAAAATATTCTAGAACTCTTAGATCCATCTTTATCACCACTTTTTATTATACGAGTTATTTATCTATAATACTATTATTCTAAAACTTTTTGAACGATATTAACTGTTTTTTTATTTTTTATAAGGGTAATAATTAATGTAATTGTACTTAAACTGATAAATCCTATAGCATTAGCAATAAATAAAGCTGGTAAAGCTTCAGTTCTCATAAGACTTTGGATTACAATACTGCCATAAGGAGAGATAAACACCCCTAAATTGAATCCAACCAATAATAATGAAGTAGCTAACGTAGTATTTGGAATATTTGAATTATTAATTTTATCAATCAAACTTGGCATAAAAATTTTAAAACCAAACCCCGTTAAATATCCACCAACAAACGTTATAACTAAATTTTGACTTAATCCTAAAATTACCATTGCTAATGCTAAAATAATTAATCCAATCGATGTAGTAAGCTGATTAAAAACCTTTAAGATTTTTCCAAATAATAGTCCTGCGCTAATTCCACCTAATGATAATAAAATAATTACTAAACTAGCATCACTCGCTGTTCCATATCCCTCACCAGTCATTAAAGAAGCAATCTTAATACCCATGATCATATATAACATTGCAGCCATAAAAATTAATCCAACATAATAAACCACTGGCAAAAAGCCGGCACTTTTATGGCTTTCTTTTTTTATTTGATCCCCACCATTAGCCTTAATCACATCGGCTGTTTTTACCTGAGGGACGAACTTAAAATAAATAAAGAAAACAGGTATTGCAATCATATAAGCAATAAACGGAGCCTGCCAATTAATCTTTAATAACTGACCAGCGATAAAAGTAATCGCAATTCCTCCTGCCCCTTCAAATGCTGATTGTAATCCATACATTGATGAACGCTCTTTAGCATCATAAAAATAATTGATCATCGATACCAATAGTGAATTAAACAGACCAACACCAAATCCCAACATTGCACGACTAATTAAAATAATCATAAAATTATCAATTAATAACGGTACTATCCCTGCAATCATAACAATTCCCAGCCCAATAGTAATTGTTTGCTTATACCCAACTCTTTTAGCAATTAAAGAACTTGTTAAAACGGAAATCATCAAAAATAATGACGGTATCGTCGTTAACATTTCTACCATTGATAATGGTACTTGATCAAAATGTTGTGCCATGGCCGGAATATTAGCATTAATCGCTGCAGCACTCCCCACTAATAATGATGCTGATAATAAGGCAAATCTAAGTATTTTTTTATCCATAATAATTATCCTCCTTTGATTACACTTTCATTATAATCAATTGCGTTACTATGTCTAATACTTATATTTTATTTATACTATTCGTTTTATGTATAGTTTTATTTGAAATAAAAAACACATCCTTAAAAGAATGTGTTTTCAACATTACATATTCCCCGACACTTAATTACTTAAGCGGAATATGTATCCGTCGGCTCTTTGATATCATAACAGATATACTTAGAATGTCAATAAGAGAATTAAATATCTAATCGTGTTAACTTTACTCATCATCTTTCTCAGCTATAATTTCATTATTAATAATAGGAGCATTTTCTATTTTTTTAGCAATATCAAGTTTATAAGTCAGATTATCATGGTAATTTAATGAAAATAAACAAGCATATAGGGTGTTTAAAACTATACTGATAGATTCTAATGATGAAAATCCAGCAATTTTTGAAAATGATTTTTCCCTTGTCGTAACACGCAAAGTAACCGCAGCTAAATCTGAAAGACTATTATTCCCAATACTCGTAATAGCTATAATTGGACAGTTATTTTCTTTTAATATCTGAGCGGTCTTCACAATATTAGAAGACTCACCTGAATAAGAGATACAAATAGCACATTCATCAGGTGAAGACATTGCAGCATCATGAAATAGATTATCTTGTATAGGGTGAATATAGGCTTTTTTATGAATTCGATTTAATTTAAATACAAATTCTTCTCCAGCAAAATTTAGATTTGACATTGCAAATACCCGTATCTCTTTACTTTGGTGTAAAATTCGTACTGATTTTTGTAATGAATCATGTTGGAACAAAGACAAAGTATCTTTAGCACTTTCAATGTGTAAATTTACGATTTTACTAGCTATTGTCATAATAGAATCTTGGTTACTAAACGGTAAATTAGAATCAATATTACAAAAATGGCTATTTAAATAATTTGCTTCTTCTAAATAGGCGTCTTTAAATTCAACCCAGCCTTGAAAACCCAGCTTCTTCGAAATTCTAATCAAAGTTGATGGTGATGTAAATGTTGCATCAGCAATCATTTTAACAGAATAGTCTTTAATATTAATCTGTTTATCTAGAATATAATCAATAATTACCCGTTCATTATGTGAAAAGGGGTAGGCTTTCATTTGTTCTTTTAACAACATCATCATTACCTCCTAATATCTTCATTATATAGAATGAGAATATTATTTACAAATTTTAATAAATATTGACTATTAATTGTGAACATTATGCCTAAATAATATTTAAATATTTAATCACGTTCATAGCTGTGATATTTTGATTATATTATTAAAGGGGGCAATTTAAATGCAGTATCGAGGTAGTTACTTAAGTTATTTATTAATGTATTTATTCTATTTTTTATCACTGGCGTTATTATCAGGCCTGATTTCTGTTTATCTGCTAGATCGTGGATATAGTGCTTCACAAGTTAGTCTGGTAGTAGCATCTTCATACATTGTTTCAGTAATTTTACAGCCTCTAGTAGGCTATCTAAATGATCACTTTAACTTAAAATGGGTAAATAGTGTTGTTTTAATTATTGCCGCAATTTTAGGAATAGCTCTAATTTTTGCAAAACATCTTTTTAGTATTACTTTATTGTACAGTCTTACTTTAGGGCTCTTTAACAGCACTAAGCCAGTTATTGAAAGAATGGCCACCTTATCTAAATATCAATATGGAAAAATTAGAATCTGGGGAACAATTGGATATGCTATTGGTTCACAAATCGGTGGTCTTATATATCAATACATTTCACCTGAAAGTATGTATTTCTTTTTTTCTATTAGCCTAGGAATTTGTCTTCTAGGTATTATCGGTACTAGAAACGAACATAAAAATTCTGATATTCATGGTGAAACGACTACACAACACCTAGGCTTATGGAATAAAAACTTTATCGTCTATTTGATTATAGTTTGCTTATTCTATGCGATAACTAACCTAAATACGACCTATTTACCAGCAATGTTTCAGCATCAAGGGATTTCGGTTGATAAGGTTTCTACAATTATTTTATTGATTACTATTTCAGAATTACCAATTATTTATTATTCTCATCGTTTTATGAATAACATTTCAAATCGTCATATGTTAATAATTGTTTTTATCTTATTAATCATTCAGTTTGGTACATATTGTTTTATTCCTTATAATATCATACATGTGATTATATCTATCGGTACTAAGGCTGTATCAACCGTAATCTTTATTATGCTCAATATGAAAATCGTTGTTTCTATAGTTGATTCTGATTTACAGATGAGTGCTCTTGCATGGGTTTCTACATTCAATAGTTTTTCTTCAATTGTTGGTCAAGGTCTTGGTGGAAAAATACTTGATACTTATTCTTATACTGATTTTTACTTAATTTTATTTTTAATCGCTGTAATTGGTCTAGGAATTTCTTACTTTTATCATCTTCCTTCTGGGCGTAAATATCATCTTTTCTAAAATAATTTGTAACTAAAAAAAGATAAAAGGATATAATCTTAAAAATTATATCCTTTAAATTTATCCAAATAGACGACTCTAGTTTCATTAAGAAACACAAAATATTATTTATCAAAATCAAACATTTCAAAGACATCAGAAACTGGTAAACAGTTTTCAATGTTTTCGATTGTTTTAGCAAGTAAACCTGCTACAGAAACTGTCTTTAATTTAGGGAACATTTTATCTTCAGGTAATTTGATTGTATCTGTTACAACAACTTCATCAGCAGATGAATTTTGTAATCTTTCAACTGCAGGTCCAGAGAATACTGGGTGCGTACAAGCAACATGAACTGATTTAGCACCTTTTTCTTTTAACATCTCAATACCAGCAACAATAGTTCCTCCAGTATCGATCATGTCATCAACCATAATACAGTTCTTCCCGGATACATCCCCTAAAACACCCATGATTTCAGCCACGTTTGGTTTAGGTCTTCTTTTATCAATAATTGCAACTGGGGCATCTAAAGCTACTGCTAATTTACGAGCTCTAGTGGCACCACCATGGTCAGGAGAAACCACGCAAATATCTTCCATATCTTTCTTCTTAAAGTAGTTTGAGATAAGTGGCAATGCCTGCATTTCATCAACTGGAATATCAAAGAACCCTTGAATTTGAGCTGCATGCAAGTCAACTGTTACAACTCTAGTTACACCAGCTACAGTTAATAAGTCAGCTACTAATTTAGACGTAATTGGTTGTCTTGGTTTAGCCTTACGATCTTGACGAGCATATCCAAAATATGGAATGATTGCTGTAATTTCTTTAGCAGAAGCTCTTTTTAAAGCATCAGCTAAAACTAAGATTTCCATTAAGTTTTCAGTGACCGGATTAGAAGTAGATTGGACAATAAAGACATCCTTACCACGTACTGATTCATCAATTTCAACTAAGATTTCTCCATCAGCAAAATGATGCACTTTACTTTTTCCTACTTTTGTTCCTAATTTTTCTGCGATATCGTTAGCTAATTCACCACTAGCTGATAATGCAAAGACAGTTATTTTATTTTTCATTTTCTTCTCCTATTTTCCTTTTTGATTTCTTTTTTCTTCTAATACTTTGGCATATCCATCTTTATTAACTTGGCGAGCCCGAGCAATTGCAAAAGCGGAATCTTCAACTTGATCTGTAATAGTTGAGCCCGCTGCAACATAGGCATTAGCACCGACCGTTACTGGAGCAACTAAATTACTATTACATCCAATGAAGGCATTGTCACCAATAATAGTTTGGAATTTATTTTTACCGTCATAATTTGAAGTAATTGTTCCACATCCCATGTTTACATTACTTCCGACAGCTGCATCACCAACATAAGTTAAATGTGATGCTTTACTTCCTTTTCCAAAGACTGCTTTTTTCATTTCAACGAAGTTACCCATATGAGCATCTTCTAAAATATGGCAGTTAGTTCTTAGACGAGCAAATGGTCCAATATCTACACCATTTTCGATAATCGAATCAGAGATAACTGAGAATTTAATTTCAACATTATCCTTAATTTCAACATTATCAAATTCGCAATAAGGCCCAATATGGCAATTGCTGCCAATACTTGACTTACCTTTAATAATACATCCTGGTTCGATTGTCGTATCAGCACCAATCGTTACATCAACTCCAATATAAGTATTATTAATATCAATAATGTTAACACCATTTAATAAATGTTGTTTATTTATTTTTAATTGTAATGATTTAGTTGCTTCCGCAAGTTCAACCCGATCGTTGATTCCCCCAACTTCAGCTAAATCAGCAATTTTATATCCACCGACTTTAAGTTTATCATTATTCATGATTTCTATTACATCAGTGATATAATATTCATTTTGAGCATTATCATTAGTTACTTTTTCTAACGCTTCAAATACTGCAATGTTATCAAAACAATATTCTCCGCAGTTCATCTCACTAATTTGAACTTGCTCTGGAGTACAGTCTTTAAATTCGACAATCCCCGTTACTTGATCATTATTTCTAATTACACGACCAAATTTTTTATCTAAATCACAATCACATGTCATGATCGTTCCCTTTAATTGGTTATCGTTATGATAAGCAATTAAATCTTTTAATGTTTCACTAGTAATTAGTGGAGCATCACCATTTAACACCACAGTTGTTCCTGCTTTACCTGCCAAAGCATCTTTACATTGCATTAATGCATGTCCAGTTCCTAACTGTTCTTTCTGATAAATAATATTTACCCCGTCTAACAGTTTTTCAACTTCTTCTGCTTTGTGACCAACAATTACGTAGATTTCATCAACACCAACTTGTTTCAATTCATCAACAATATGATTGATCATCGGCTTGTATAAAACCTCATGGACAACCTTTGGTTTATCTGACTTCATTCTGGTACCTTTACCAGCCGCCATAACTACCGCATAAGTTTTCATTTTCACACCTCTTCATTAACAACAACATAATAACAAAAAATTTACATTTGTTAAAGGAAAAAAAGATAAAATATGTCGTAAAATTGAAAAGAAATTGATTTAATCAATTTCCTCATCATTCAATATTTCTGTTTTCCTTACAAAATAATATTTTCCCTTAAAATACTTCATTCCCTTTTCTAAAATAATATTATTACGTGTCAAGCCAAAAACACACGATCCACTTCCAGACATTAAAGCTCCATCAAATCCAATTTTCATCATTTCCTCTTTAATCTTAGCAATCTCTGGTACCATCTTGATTGACGGCTCTTCTAAAGTATTTTGAAGATTATCGATGACTATTTGATAATTACCATCTTCAATTCCTGTCGCCATTAATCGACAGTCTTGATGGCTAGCTTTACTTAAATCTAAACTAGTGAATGATTTTTTCGTTGATACCCCTCGTTTAGGTTTAACTAATAATACTTTACATTCAAAAGAATTCTTTATAAATTCTAATTTTTCACCAACACCACTAACTAAAGCAATTTTTTGATAAATACAAAAAGGAATATCTGCCCCAACTTCTTTTCCTAATGCAGCCATTTCCTCATTGCTCAGATTTAAATAAAATAATTTATTCATTGCTTTAATTACCGCCGCACCATCAGCACTTCCTCCCGCTAAACCAGCTTGAGTAGGAATATGCTTATAAACAAAGATCTTAACCCCTTTTTTGATGTTATAACGTTCTTTCATTAAAGCAACAACCTTATACATAATATTTCGTTCATCCGTGGGCATGATTTTGCTATTTGAATCAATTTCAATTCCGCTAGCAATAGTATTAATATAGATTAAATCATGTAAAGTAATTGGAGCCATGATCATTTCTAATTCATGATATCCATCTTCTCTTTTTCCAATTACATCAAGTGCTAAATTTATTTTTGCGTATGCTTTTACTTTCATTACTTCACCTACTTGTCGGATATATTTTTCGTGCTACTCCTCTTGTGTCGATCCCTCCAACGCCTAAATGCTTATTTGAAGTTTTAGCCACAATTTTCTCTAAGTCAACATAATTTTTGATACTCGCATTAGCAATCTGACTTACTACAAAAACCGGATCAAGCGCATGAATATTTTTTCTGCTTGGACTAGAAGCAAAATTAGCTCCACTAGCTAATAAAAGCTCATAGTACGATTGACACGCTCCAGCAAAAATAATCAAACTATCTTTGTCATCCTCATACAAACGTGCTCGACGAATTGCTTCTACAAAATCTTTAGTATGCAAATAACTATTAATATCTTTGCGATTACCATTTTTCTTCATTGCATCATGACCGGTTATCACCAATAAATTAGGGCGATGTTTTTCTAATAAAGGAATAATTTGATCTTTAATTTCATTTTCTTTCATAAAATAGCCATGAACATTGATATTAAATTCTTCATATTTTTTCAAACACATGTCAAGATAATGTTTATCTCCATCAATATGCAGCACACTACCTTTTAAACATGGTCGACTTTCTACTATTATATCACTTTTCTCACTACTAAAATCACTTAATTCCAAATCACTCTCATCACTATCAGCTACTAACCGATATTCAATTCCAGTCAAATAATAAACATCATCTTGAATATCGGTAATTTTAAAACAGATATCTTTGCCATATTTTTTTCGACAGACAATATCACCAATTTTCATTTATATCACCATGATATTATATGTAATTAAATCATTTTGGTGATATTTTTAAAATCCGCTAATTCTAATTCTTCACTTCTTTTTCGATTTTCAATTCCCGTCTGCAATAAAATTTCTTCAGCTTCCTCATAACTTTGCTTTAAATTATTTAAAATCGTTTTTCGTCGCTGTTTAAAACAAATATTTAATACTTCATATAATTTCAAATCCGGTGCTTTTTTTAACTCAATTTTTAAAATTGCTGAATCAACATGCGGAGCAGGCATAAATACATTTTTATTAACAGTAAATAAGTATTCAATTGTCCCCATATCTTTAATCATCAATAATAATGGATTTTTATAAATACCCGTCATTTTTAAAGCTACTTCTTTTTGAACCATAACAATCATTTCATCGATTCCAAAATTTCCTAACACAACTTTTTCAATTATTGCCGTTGTAATATAATATGGAAGATTAGCAACTAAACATACTTTTTGATATCTTTGCTTTAACTGATCAACGATCGGTTTAATATCCTGTTCCATAAAATCACCAAAGATAATTTCAATATTATCTTGATTTAAAAACTCCTGATACACGGGCATAAAACGCTCATCAATTTCAAAACTAGTAACTTTTCCACTATAACGCCCTAATACTTGTGTTAATGCGCCAATTCCCGGTCCTACTTCAATCACCGCCGTTGTTTGATCAATCTTTGCACTAGTCACGATCTTATTTATTATATTTACATCAATTAAAAAATTTTGACCATATTTCTTTAACGCATTCAAATGATATTTTTCTAAAATATATTTTGTTGTCGAGGGAGTTGCGATTTCCTTCATTACTGATTCACCTTGATTTTAAAAATCTTTCCTGTTCTTTTAAATTCACCATTATCACTTAGTGTTTGATACGACCCAATCTCCTCACCCAAACGTTGATAAAGACTAAATGCTTTAGAATGTGATGACTTTAAATACAAATCTTCTTTATCTTGATAATGAGGAATAATTACATTTCTTAACCAATAATTCCCATTTCCTCGTGCCTTTGGTGAAATATGGAAATAATTAAGAACAATTGCATTAGCCCCTTGTTCAAAGACTGGTTTATCAAAATATTTTGAAGAATCAATATTCCCCGTTGTTACCATCGCTAAACCAACACATTGATCATACTTATACATAACATGATAATCAACATTAACATTAGGGTCATCTTTTAAAATATGTACTAGCTGATTACAATGATATACTTCATCATAGTCATCATAAAAATCACGATACTTCACTTTTAAATTATCAATAATCGGGACTAGATATTCCCCTTTAAATTCATTACTTACTTTAAATGTATAACCATTATGTTTACCTAGATCCATCATTTAACCTCCCTAACACCTGTTCTTTAGTGATTCCAACCATATTTAATCGTTTAAAAAGTGTTTTGACATTCCCATAACCCAAATTAAATGCCTCATACACCATCAATCTTCTTTGCTTATTACCAATAATATCTAAAGCAACAAATTCACTCCAAGTAATGCTTTCTCGATTAACATCAAAAGAAACTACATTTTCTAATGCTTCTATCACAGCTTCTTTATTAGCTTCAGCAATACCTAATTTCTTCTTACCTCTAGCATCCTTTTTAGCAACAAAAGCATGTTGACAGTTAGGGACAACTGCTTGAATTTGATCACGAATTTTTTTCCCTGGAAAATCAGGGTCTGTCAAAACAATAATTCCTCGACTTTTACTTGCTTCTTGAATTAATTCTAATGTTTGTTGATCCAATGCTAATCCGTGTGTCTCAATCGTATCTACTTCAAATAATTCTTTTAATAAGGCTGTATCTGTTTTACCTTCAACAACGACTATTTCTTTAATTTTTTTCATAATTTCACCTAACTCTAATTATAACGATATTTCACTTAAAATAAAAGGTATAATCTTGGGGCTACCCATAATAACGATTTTATCTAACCAATATAAATCAACACCATAATATTCTTTTTATACAATTAATTAAATAATCAGAAGGACAATTCAATGAAAGGATTAACTAATAGTTAAAGAAAATGGTTCTAGATTACTTTTTGTGCAAATAGCATTAAGGCAGTTCGTTACCGAATCCTGCATAGTGTCTTTGGTGCTTTAGATACTCGAGACGCCACAGAAACTTACGTAATATTATCTGGTTGAAAAAACAAACTATCGATCCCTAGTGATATTTTAATAATTCCCCAATCACAATACAATATCCTTTTCAAATTATTAAAGCTACTGTTTTTAATTGTACAGCAATAATGAGTTATATTATCATAAAAAGCTAATCACTATGTTAAATACAATCATGACAATACTTCAAGCTAAAGGTTAACATACCAAAGAACATTGCATTTGAGTTCAAAAATTAGCAATGAAAGCTGCTCATGAGTTAAATATATCTGATACCAGATTAAATAATTTCTTCCATACTTCACAATATTGAAAAATTAATATTCCTACAAGTATTCTGCTTAAAACAGGTCCTTTAACAACTGCTGAAAAAAATCATAAATACTCTCTAGAATCCTATAAAATGATCAATGATATTTTTGGTAAAGAAATTGGTCAAATGGTTTTACAGTACCATGAACAGAGCAACGACTCAGATTACCCATTTCTATCTTGATTGTATCAACGCTTTGATCAAGTCTTAAAAAGATAAAATTATCTAATTGACATCATGATAAAATTACGTTATGCTTGATGTGCAAACTTAATAAACCGCTTAAATAATAAGCTATAGCTTTTCCACGTTTCTGAGTTATAAACGGGAGGTTATAGCTTTTTTTTGCGAAGGAAGGAGAACTTATGAATCAAGAATATGATATGATGGCTCACAAGCCCATCTTCCCATTATTAATGAAAATGGCAATTCCCCCGATGATTTCAATGTTAATTCAATCAATGTACAATATTATTGATAGTATTTTTGTTGCTAAATTGGGAGAGGAAGCATTAACCGCCTTATCATTAGCATTTCCACTTCAAAACCTGTCATTAGCTTTTTCAGTAGGTCTCGGGGTAGCAATTAACGCATTGATTGCTAAAAGTTTAGGTGCCAGTGATGAAAAACAAGCTAATTATATTAGTGATCATGGGATTTTTTTAGCTATTCTTCACTCTTTATTATTTGTTTTTATTGGTATCTTTTTAATGAAACCGTTCTTTTTGATGTTTACTACTAACCCAACTGTTTTAGATTATGCAATTACATACGGGTCAATCGTGATTACCTTTACCTTTGGTTCTATTATTCATATTACTATTGAAAAAATGTTTCAAGCTACTGGGAATATGATGATTCCCATGTTTTTACAAGGAATTGGAGCAATTGTCAATATTATCCTCGACCCTATTTTAATTTTTGGAATAAACGGTTACTTAGAGTTTGGGGTTGCTGGAGCTGCAATTGCGACAATCATCGGTCAGATGACTGCCTGTTTACTAGCAATTATCTTATTTAGAAAAACTTCACGTATCAAAGTATCTTTAAAAAATTTTAAACCAAATGCACAAATTATTAAAAATATCTATTCAATTGCAATCCCATCAGGGGTGATGACATCATTACCATCTATCTTAGTTGCTTTACTTAATAGTTTGTTAGCGACAGTATCACAAACGGCAATCGCTTTCTTTGGGATATATTTCAAGCTTCAATCATTTATTTACATGCCAGCTAATGGATTGATTCAGGGAATGCGACCATTAATTAGTTATAATTATGGAGCTAGGCATTTTGATCGTGTTAAAAAGATTATCAAAGTTTCAATTATCTCTACTGCGGTGATCTTATGTTGTGGAACAATTATTTTTATGGGATTGCCAGAATTAGTCCTATCATGGTTTAATGCAACTGAACAATTATTAGAAATTGGTATTATTGGTCTTCGAGTGATTTCACCATGTTTTATTCTTTCTACAATGGGAGTCGTTATCTCCGGAGTTTTTGAATCTTTAGGTAAGGGACGTCAATCATTGACGATTTCACTATTGCGACAATTTATTATTACTTTACCTTTAGCCTATATTTTATTGAAAGTAATAGGGCTTAATGGAATTTGGCTTTCATTTGTTATTGCCGAAGGAATTGCCAGTGTCATTGCAGTAATCTTAATAAAAAAAGAACTTCATAACTTTAAGGTGGATTAACGATCCACCTTTTTAATAAATATCCACCGGCTAAGCCGGTGGTTTTACATTTGCGGGCATAGCCCTGCTCTCAGAGCGCATGTCTCAAGACATTCCTTATGCCTACGGCTACCGCGTGCACTCTGTATTTATTTAGTTTTTCCCTTTTCCTTTTTTAAACGGGTCTTCCAAATCCAGTGTCAGCTGTTCTCTTTCCTGATCTTCTTTTAATTGATTCGCTATATAATTTTTTATTCTTTTCGTATTCTTTCCTACTGTATCTACATAATATCCTCGACACCAGAACTCTCTATGTCTGTACTTATATCTTGCATTTGCCCATCTTTCATATATCATTTGACTGCTCTTTCCCTTTAAAAACCCCATAAACCCTGAAACACTATATTTGGGCGGTATTTCTACTAACATATGTACATGATCTATGCATACTTCCGCTTCTATTATATTTACGCCTTTCCATTCACATAATTGTCTTAGTATTGCTCCTACCTCTACCCTTCTTGCTTCATAAAATGCTCTTCTTCTATATTTTGGTGCAAATACAATATGATATTTGCAACTCCATTTTGTGTGTGATAAACTATGTAAGTCATCTGAATACTGTTTATTCATTTGTCATTTCCTCCGTGATATCTTATTTTTGCAGTTGGTAGCCGCATTTATATTATATCACGTGAGGTTTTTCATTATCACTCCGCTAAAGCTTTTTGAGACCCCCAGCCTAGCTGGGGGTTTTATTGCAGACAAAAAATGAAGATGATTATTTATCATCTTCATCAAATTCTTGATAATCGACATCAATTATATCATCACTACCACGACGATACTCTTCTTGGCTATAATAAGCCTTTTTCTTTTCTTCAGTTTTTCTTTGAAATTCTTTGTTATATTCTTCTAACTGTTTAGTATAAAGATATCTTTTTATCGCTGACCAAACAACTAATATCGCAATAATTATCCAAACAATCGGATTAGTAAGTAGATTTAAAATCAAACTTAAGATAACAATAATGATTAAAATTATCAAAATCACATAATACAGTGGCATCAAATCAACTCCTTTATATATAGATATAATACACGTTTATCATTTAAAATCAAATAATTCTTTTAAGTTTACCGCAAAACCATTAGCTATTTTTTCAATTGATTTCAATGAAACATTTCTTGTTCCACGTTCAACATCTGATATATAGTTCTTTGATAACCCGCAACGAAAAGCCAATTCTTCTTGAGAAATATTTTGCTTCAAGCGCAATTCTTTAATACGATGACCAAACTTAACTTCAATTTTATCCATTTTAATCACTCTCCATTTGGATCAATCGTTTAGCCTCTTCACTTATTTTCTTAAATCGATGATGCAAGCCGGACTTACTTATTGTTTGTCCAGTTTCTTCATAATAAACTTCAGTCAGCTCATTTAATGTTAATTCAGGATATTTTTTTCTAATTAAAGCAACAGCACGTGTTTTTTCATCAAGCATGTCTAAACCAAGAAACATATCTACCGTCTCAATATCTTCTAATTGTTTATTTGCTGTTGCCATTGATTTCATTTCATTAGCAATATCACAATTATTCCAGCGATTTACAGTATTTGACATGCTGCGATCAATTCGAGTACTTTCAAAATTCATTACTGACTGGCTCGCTCCGATTGCCCGTAAAAAATCACCAATCTTTTCTGAAGACTTTAAATAAACTACATACTTATTACGACGTTTAATAATCTTTGCATTTAACTCAAACCGATTAATTAAATCAGCAATAAACTGAGCAAATTCTTCTTCATTAAAACTCATTTCTAAATGATAATTTGATGTTTCAGGATTATTAACACTTCCACATGATAAAAATGCCCCTGCTAAATAAGCTCTTGTACAACATTCCTTTTCAATAATCTTGGGATTAGGAATCTGATTAAACCCCAAACCATCCATCAATGATAAATCATCTAAAATTTCCCTTGCTTTAGTAACCTTTAAAATATAAACATTATTTTTCTTTAGTTTCATTTTTCTTGAAACAAGAAATTCGATCTGAGGATCATACTCTTCTTTTAACATTTTATGTATTTTTGATGCAATCTTAGCATTCTCTGTTCTAATCGTTAAAGAAAGACCATGATTTGATAGCGATAATGTCCCATTGATCTTAATTACTGCACATAACATTGCTCTTTGACAACATGATTCAAAATCATTAAAAACTACTTCTTCTTTGACAACTCTTGAAAAAGATACCATCTTAATCCTTAATGATCTGCATCACGGTGTAACCGATGAACTTGATAAACTTTACTGTAGTGATCAGCAAAATAATTAGTTAACGAAACTGAACGATGTTGTCCTCCAGTACAGCCAATTCCAATAATTAAATGCATCTTACCTTCTTTTTCATATTCTTTTAATAAATAATCAAATAAAACAGTCATCTTTTCAATAAAGACTTTTGTTTCCTCTTTATCAATTACATAATCATAAACAGCTTGATCATTTCCTGTTAAATGACGTAATTCTTCAATGTAAAAAGGGTTTGGTAAGAATCTGACATCAAATAATAAATCTGCATCTTTGGGTACCCCATGTTTATATCCAAATGATTCAAAGGTTATTCTAAATGGGTCAATTTTCCCTTTACTAAAATAATCTTCTAATAAATTTTGGAATCTTGCTCCTTTTAATTTTGTTGTATCAATTACTAAATGTGCTAATCGTGAAATCGGCTCTGCTAAACGTCGTTCAAACTCTATTGCTTCAATTAAAGAAGACGCTTTATTTGAAATCAACAAAGGATGAGACCTTCTTGTTTCTTTATATCTTTTAACTAGAACTTCATCATCACAATCTAAAAATACGACAGTTAGATGAATCCAATCTAAATTTGATAATAATCTAATTGCTTTAAGTGCATCATCCAAACTTACTGCCATCGCTACTCTTTGGTATTTGGGATTATCCTGCACTAATTCCGCAAATTCAGTCAATAAGGCAACCGGATAATTATCAATACAACGGTATGCCAGATTTTCAAAACAGGCCATCGCGCTAGTCTTCCCTGCACCTGACATCCCAGTTACAATTACTATTTCTACTTGATCCATAATCTTCACTTCTCTTTCTATGAACATTTTACCAAAAATACACTGATAAGTGTACTTTATTTAAAAAGTTTTAACAATAATTATCGACATTTTTGCAAGTATATTTATGCTTTGTAACTCATATATATAATTATTTGAACTGATACTAATTTTAAGAAATATTAATAGTCGAAAGATGTAGTTATATGATACAATTTAATTAAATACAGAGGGGTGAGGCTATGGATAAAAAGGATAAGATCGACACTTTAATTGATCAATACTTAAATTTTTACCAGCATGGCAGCCAAGCAATCGAACCGCAGCAAAGTACTGATTTTGACAGCTTAATGAACCAGTACAAGTCTAAATTTGATAAACAAATCGCTAATGAGCAAAAAGCAATCAGAGAAAAAGAAGAAGCACGAGTTCTTCAAAAAAAACAGGAAGCGAAACTACAAAGTCAAAAAAGAAAGACCCAAGAACAACAAAACAAGTTGCGTAAAGAGAAATTGCGTAATCATTCCAAAAAAACTACGGCAGAAGTTAAACAAGCCGCAAAAAAATACCAGCACCAAAGTCGTGATTATGATAAAAGCAGTAATCATAAAGGGCTAATTGTTTTAATTATAATAGTTGTCGTCTTTGGGTTAATTTATTTTATTGCCTCTAATCAAGATAATGAATCTACTAATAATACCTATTTATATAATAATTTAAATTATCTAGTCAATGATGCCGTTTTGCAAGAACCTAGTTCAAACGATTTGAGCTATCTGGATAATATTGAAAATAATGAAAATTACAATGTTGCTATCACATATTTAAATTATGTTGAAGATGGCTTAAATTATCTTGATTTAATTAGTGTTACAAGAGGTAATGATGATTTATTAGAAATTAGGAATGATTCTGAGTATTATTTGTATATCAAGTATCTTGACAATGGCTATACAAATAATGTTTTAATCGTTCCTAATGATACTTATTATTGCTCCATTATCGATGAGGAAGAATTAACTATAGAGACTATTGCATTTTATAATTTTGAAGATCCGGCATTAGATGTCTTCACTAATTTATCAGATATTGATATCTATATGAATGTTGATAGTATTGATTTTTTAGAAACAAATGCGGAAATTTTATTTAAACATTATTATTATCAAGCTTATTTAAAACTGCCATATGATGACATTATGGTCATCAAAGAAAGAGATTCTAATAAGGGATATTATGGTTACCTTGATTATACAAATCGCCAAATCAAAGTATATTACTCTGATAATTATACTCACGATGTAACCATTGAAAATATTCAAAATTATCAAAGTGATTATCTTAAAACCATAACACTTTAGAAAAGGGGAGAAAAAATGATTTCAGATAATTTCTTTACAGAACACATGACTATTGTTATTGCTGTAGCTATTGTTCTACTACTTATTATTATTTTATTGACATGCTGGAAAAGAGTTCCTGCTGACAAAGCTTTAGTTATCACCGGATTAAAGAAACGTGTTCTAACGGGTAAAGGGGGTATTCAAGTACCATTTCTTGAAACATCTTGTATCATTTCATTAGAAGCTGTTTCAATGACCACTGATATCACTGAAGCACCTTCAAAACAAGGAATTTTTGTTGATATTGCTGGTACTGCAGTTGTTAAAGTTGACAATAATCCAGAGAAAGTATTAATCGCAGTCGAGCAATTTTGCAGTGGTAATGCTGATCGTACTACTCAAAATATTAAAACTGTAGTTGAACAAATCTTGGAAGGTAAACTTCGGGGAATTGTTTCTACATTAACCGTAGAACAAATTAATGAAGATCGTGTCGCATTCGAAAACTCAATTGAAGACAGTATTACACGAGAATTAGATAACATGGGATTACGTTTGTTATCATATACAGTATTAAAAATTGCTACTCAAGGGGGATATTTAGAAAACCGGGCAATCCCTCAAATCGCCCAATCAAAAGCAGATGCTGATATTGCTAGCGCTGAAAGAGCAAGAGATACCGAAGTTAAAACTGCTGCTGCAGTACGCGAGGGGCAAAAAGCTAAATTAGAAGCTGAAGCTGAAATTGCTCAAAGTGATCGTGATAAAACAATTCGAATGGAACAATATCGTGCCGAACAAGATAAAATCAAAGCCAATGCCGATGTTTCATACAAGCTTCAAGAAATTGAAAATAATAAAATCGTTGCTGATCGTAATGTTGAATTAGCAAAAAAAGAAGCACAAGTAGTTGAAGAACAATTAGTGGCATCTGTAAAAAAACCAGCTGACGCTAAAAAATATGAAACTGAGGTTCAAGCTGAAGCAAATAAAATAAAATCGATTAAAGAAGCCGAAGCTCGAGCTCAAGCATTAAAAATCGAAGCTCAGGCACGCGCTGACGCCAAATTATTAGAAGCTAAAGCTGAAGCCGAAGCTATTCGAGCACAAGGGGAAGCTGAAGCCGAAGCTTTAAAAGCTAAGGGAATTGCCGAAGCCGAGGCCAAAGACCGTTTAGCCGAAGCCATGGAAAAATATGGTGAAGCCGCAATGATGTCAATGGTAGTTGAACGTCTCCCAGAAATTATGGCACAAATTGCCAAACCAATGGAACAAATCGACAAGATTACTGTTATTGATAACGGTAGCGGTGATGGCGGAAGTAAAGTTAGTAAAATTGTTAGTGATGTTGCTGCTAATGGGTTTGAAGTTTTAAAAGATCTAACTGGTGCCGATTTAGGTGAAGTTGTTCGTACTATCGCTAATAAAAACAGTAATAATAAACCTAAAACTAAATAAACTTAATTATTCCTCTTTAATGAGCATTTGCTTGTTAAAGAGGTCTTTTTATGAAAACAGTGAAACACTGCTATTAAATCAGTGTTTCACTGTACCTTTATTAAACCTTCCTGCTAGTTTTTCAAGCATACTTTTTGAAATACCAAATTTACCACATAAAAAATCCTCGATTTCTTCTGGACTTTTCCCTGCTAAATCATTTTCATCTATTCCCATTGATGACATTATACTCTTAACTCGGTTGAACATCTCACTATCACCTTGTTGATACTTATTCATCATATCATTATAAAACTGCTGAGCATTATCTATCTTTTGTTCTTCTTCAATATTTTTTTGATTAAATTGATTTTGACATTCTAATAAACCATCAATTTCATCACTATCTAACCCTAATACATCAAAAAATTCAAGTGCTCGATTACAAATATTTTCTAATTCATATTGATAATCTTCATCAGCTAATTGCTGAACCATCTCTAATTCCTTATAAAACTCTTTGATACTATTGTTTTGAGTTGGAGTTAATACAATATCTTCATATTCATCATTTTCAAGATCATTTAATACAATCCTCGTATAATACTCTACTTTTTCATGAGTATCCATGATCATCTCTATTTCAATACCAGTAATTTTTGATAACATTGTAACGAATACTTCAGGGTCGATTATCTGGTTACTAAAAGTATATGTTATCTCCTCTAATTTGATAATAGCTTTGATTATTGAATCATTACGATGTTTTTCCAATCCTAAAGAAATAATCTTTTGATATTCAATTATCCCAGCCTGACCAAACTTAAAATATATTTGTGCTGGAGTGATGATCATTCCTCGGCTGCCATCTTGTTCTTTGGTAGCATCAATAAATGCAAGGATTTCAAAAACATTATAATCACCAAAAGTATAAATTGCATTACTAATTTGATTAGGAAGATTCTGATTTGAATAAAAAGAACCATTAATTACAAGACTATCATTAATATAACTTAATATTTCTTCTTGACTCATTTTTCTTACCTCTCTTCATACTGCTACCATTTTACTAAAATAAAAAGCTATTTTCAATCGAAATAGCCCTATCTAAACTAAACTCTTTATTACTGCCCTGATTTCTTTAACTCGTTTAGCTTCGAATTCTGGATATGTTTTAAACCAGCGCCGATTCAATGGTGAAGGATGCGGAAGAACATATGCAGGTTTCCCATTAAAAACTTGATCATTAAAAATCAAATCAACAAAGTTTTGATTAGGAAATATTTTCTTAGCTGCATAACTACCAATGATGATATAAATTTGGTTATCAACTATGTCAATTTCTTGCCTTAACCACTTTTCACTACAGCATTTTGGCGGCAAACGATCCCCACCGCTTTTAGATTTACCAGGATAACAGTGAGCCAAAGAAGCAATATAGAAATTATTTTGATCATAAAATGTTTCATCATCTATATCATACCACTTCTCACGAAGTTTTTTCCCACTTAAATCATTAAATGGTTTTAAAGTATTGTGGACATTTAATGAAGGGGCTTGACTAATTTGCATGATCTTAGCATTAGGTTTGCCCCAGACAACAGGATGAGGTTCATATCCAAATTGTCTTTGACAATAGCGACACTCTTGTATTTTTTGTTTTAATTCTCCAAAATCTTTCATCTAATCATTCCTTTGTATATATTTTAACCTAATTATTCCCAAAAAGAAAAGATTACTAACTATATAGCAACCTTTTCTAATCCAAAACGTCTTGAAATTTCTTTTGTTAGTAGTGCTACAACTTGTTTATCCTCTAATAATACTGGGGTTAACTGTCCTTTAACATTTTCTATTGCCTTCAAAATGTCATTTTGATAATGATATCCTGGCAACAATACAAAAGGAATGATTTGTTCATATTCACCTATTATTTTAGTATTAAACGCACATACTGAACCATACCTACTAAGAATATCAAATAGTTTACTATTACTCCGTGGATGAATTATAAATAAGCGTTTTACTTTATTAGAATAAAGTTGTTCTAAAAGAATCTCACTGTTAAAAAGTGGTGCTGCTACTTCTTTTGGTGAACACATTTTAGATATTTTATCATAGATCTTTCCATATGAAATGACCATTGGCTGAATCTGCCATTTTATTTTTAACATCATTAATATTTTTAATTTATCTTGAAAATCTATTTCCTTTAAACATAGAGACATCGCAGATACTTGTTCAGCAAAGTAATCAATCACATTCATACACTGTGCTGTAAAAATTAATAGACGTCCTTCTTTTTCTAAAATAAACATTAGTAACATATCTAATTCTGTTTTTTCAAAATACATCAGCTGCTTAAAAAACTGTTTTCGATCATGTTTATTTACCAAATTATTTAAAAGAACCAGCCTACGAATATTACTTAAAGCAGATAAATAATCATCATATTGTTCTAATTCATAAGCTAATTTTTTAGTAAAAGCTGGATACTGCCCCTTTGTTGATATACCTAAAAGCAGATTTTCCGTTTCTACTACCTTCATGGCCTTTAAAGATGCCATACTTGAAGTAGCACAAGCACACAATACTCCTAATTCATCAGCATCTCTAATTATCTGATTATTTAATTCACGATCATCAGTTGCAATATAAACAAAAAAAGCATTTTGAAGATATTTAGGCTGATAATCTGTCAGATACTTTTCTACCTCTAAAGCCTCGAGCTTTCTATCAATGCGAGAAGCAATTATCTTTACTTTAGCCCCTTCTTTAAGAAACTGCAATGCTTTACGACTAGCAACCGCACCACCGCCAACTATAACAACTGTTTTATCTTTAAAATTAATCAACCAAGGCATCATGACATTTCACCAGTGCTTTTTTTATTGCATTTAAAGTATTGTCGAGATCAATTTGGCTATGAGCAGCACTTACAAACCATGCTTCAAATTGACTAGGAGCAATTAAAATTCCCTGTCTTAACATTTCTCTAAAAAACAAAGCATACATTTCAGTATTACAAGTCTGAACATCTTCAAAAGTAGTAATTGGTTTATTGGTAAAAAATAGCGTCAATAAACTTTGACAACGATGCACCTGATAATCTAATGATAATGTAGATAAAATAGTTTTAATTCCATTTTCTAAATAATTTGCTGCTTTGTTTATATATTCATAAACATCAGGATGATTATTTAAATAGCTTAATTGTGCTAAACCAACAGACATAGCTAATGGATTACCTGATAGCGTTCCTGCTTGATAAACCGGCCCTTGAGGTGAAACTAAACTCATAATTTCTTTTTTTCCGCCGTATGCTCCAACTGGCAGCCCACCTCCAATAATTTTACCAAAACAAACCATATCGGGAATAACTCCTAAATAATCTGGACAGCTATGATAAGAGACACGGAACCCTGTAATTACTTCATCAAAGATCAAAACAATTCCATTTTGATCACATAATGTACGTAATCCGGTTAAAAACTCTTTAGTCGCTGGAACTATTCCCATATTGGCTGCAACAGGCTCTAAAATAATTGCGGCAATATCTTTTTTATTTTGTTCTACTGCTGCTATTACAGAGCTTAAATCATTATATTTGCAGATTATTGTTTGAGAAATTATTTCCTGGGGAATTCCCGGACTAGTTGGAAGATTAAAAGTTAATGCTCCTGAACCAGTCTTAACTAATAAACCATCACTATGTCCGTGATAATTGCCCTCAAATTTAATAATTTTATTCCGACCAGTAAAGCCTCGAGCTACTCTTAAAGCACTCATTGTAGCTTCTGTTCCTGAATTAACCATTCTTACCATTTCAATTCCTTGATAGCTGTCAACAATCAATTTAGCCATTGCTACTTCTAACTTAGTTGGTAGTCCAAAGCTTGTTCCTAACTGACTCGCTTCAATAATTGCATTTTGAACGACTGGATGATTATGCCCTAAAATAAGTGGTCCCCAAGAACAAATATAATCAATATATTCAACTCCATCTTCACCAAACAAATGCGCCTTATCACCTTTTTTTGCAAAAACTGGAATCTCACCAACTGATTTAAAAGCTCGGACTGGTGAGTTTACACCACCTGGAATATATTGACAAGCTTCTTCAAATATTTCTTGATTAGTCATGATGATCACCTTGCCATTTTTGAGCTAATTCAAGTGCAAAGTAAGTGATAATCATATCAGCCCCAGCTCGTTTTATTGCTAATAACGATTCCTCTATTACTGCTTCTTTCATTATTCCCTGCTTAACTGCCATTTTAAGCATTGCATATTCACCACTGACATTATAAGCGCAGATTGGCATATTAAAACTAAGTTTTGCCTCCTTGATTACATCGAGAAAAGCTAATGCCGGCTTTACCATAATAATATCAGCACCTTCATCTATATCAGCTTGTATTTCTCGCATCGCTTCATTACCATTAGCTATATCCATTTGGTAACTTGAACGGTTTCCAAATGAAGGAGCACTATTAGCAGCCGCTCTGAATGGTCCATAATAAGAGGAAGCATATTTAGCACTGTAACCCATGATTGGTAAATCTTTAAATCCCGTTTCATCAAGTGCTTTTCTTATAGCAAGAATTTCACCATCCATCATTGCACTTGGAGCTACCATATCTACCCCACTTTTAGCATAGCTTACTGCAATCTTGCCTAAATATAATAAAGTTTCATCATTAATCACACAACCATCACGATCCAAAATCCCGCAATGTCCATGATCTGTATATTCACACATACAAACATCACCGATCACATACATTTCTGGAGCGATTTTTTTGATTTCTCTAATTGCTCTTTGGATGATTCCATCATCATTGTATGCTTCAGTCCCTAATTCATCTTTATGTTCGGGAATTCCAAAAAGAATGCACGCATTAATTCCAGCTCTCTGTAATTCTTTAATTATCTCATTAAGACGGTCAATAGAATAATGGTATATTCCCTCTAATGAAGATATCTCTTTTTTAATATTATTTCCTGCAACCACAAATATTGGGCTGATTAATTGCTCCACTGATAAACGATTTTCTTTGATCAAATTTCTTGGTACCTTTTTATTACGTAATCTTCTTCCTCTATAAAACATTAATATTCTCCTTTATAATCGCAATCATTCCTTCATAACTATTATCTTTAGCTTCAATAATCTTCACATGCGGATAATATTTTTTAAGCGCCTGAGTCGTCATTGGTCCAATTGACAAAGCAATCTTAAAAGTACTTGGATATTTTGCTAAACGTTCAACTGATGAAGCACAAGTAAAACAGGCTAAATGATATGACTCTTCTTCAACAATTATTAATTCTTTATTTTCATAAACAATTAATTCATGATCTTCTGCTCGTTTTTTTATCTTACTATGTTCCTTAGCACGAACAATAATCATTTCTTCACTATCCATCCGTTTATTTTTTAAATAATTATTAAAATCTTCACTATTTGCTTTAGGACTAATTAAATCACTATAATATCCATATAGTTGTAACAAGTTGGCTGTCTTTTCACCAATACAAGCAAAACGAACTGTTGTCAAACTACGATGATCAACCCTTTGCATCTTTAAATAATTAAAAAATCCTCTAATACCATTTTGGCTGGTAAAAACAATTAATTTATGATTTAAATCTAATTTTTGCTGAGAATTCAGGTAATTGACCTTCCCTAACTGAACCTGTTTAACTGCCGCCCCCTGTTCTTTGAAATACTTACTGATTGGTAATTCTTGATCACTAACACATGCAACCAGTATCTTTTTGTTTAGTAGTATTTTTCTTTGAAAAAAATCTAATTCATGATGAAGTGCTACTACTGCACCAACAACAATCAACATAGGCGAGCACAAATAACTATCTTTAAATTTATCGATAATATTTTCTAGTGTTCCATAAATACTTCGCTGCTCTGTTCGAGTTGCGTTGGAAATTAAAGCAATTGGAGTAGTCTTATCTTTTCCTGCCACCAAAAGATTTGTAACGATTTGTTCTAGTTTTTGTTGTCCCATCATAAATATATACGTTAAGCTATCATCTAGAAACTGTTGATAATCCCATTCATAAGCTTGATTATTTTTATGGTGAGCTGTTACTACCATAAATCCAGAAGATACCCCACGATGTGTTATTGGAATACCTGCATAACATAAACCAGCAACAGCTGAAGTTAAACCCGGAACAACTTCAAAGTCAATTCCTGCTTTGAATAAAGCCAAGGCCTCTTCGCCACCACGACCAAAAACATAGACATCGCCACCTTTTAATCGAACGACTTGTGCATATTGTCGAGCTTTTTCAATTAACAGAAGATTAATATTATCCTGAGCTAAAGTATGGTTATTTGAAGCTTTACCCACATAGATTTTCTCACATGTTTCCTTACAATAATTTAATATTGCGGGATCAATTAGCCGATCATAAATTATACAGTCAGCACTTTTTATACATTCGAGCGCCTTAACTGTATATAAATCGATTGCTCCTGGACCACCACCGACTAAATAGACTCTACCGTTCATAAACTTCCCTCATTAACATTTCAGCAAGTGCTGTTACTTCCTCGCTTGCATCTTTTAAACTAAATTTCTTATCAATGTTTTTTAAAACCGTTCCATCTTCATTCCCTAACAATCCGTAAAAATGTACCTGATCTCCAATAATTTTTGCATAACCGCCAACGGGAATATGACAACTGCCATTTACTGTTTTTAAAAATAAACGTTCCAGTTCCATTCGTGTTGTTGTAATTTCATCACTTATATTATTGATCATCGTCAATAATTCACTATCTTGACGAACTTGAATTGCTAATATGCCTTGACCGCAGGCAGGAATCATTTTTGTCTCATCTAAATACTCACTAATTAAATCTTCCAAGCCTAAACGTTTTAGCCCAGCACTTGCAAGTACTAGACCATCGATTTCTTGATTTGCCATCTTTTGCAGACGAGTATTAACATTTCCACGAATATCAACGATTTTTAAATCAGGACGGAGTTTTAATAGTTGATATTTTCTCCGCTTGCTTCCTGTTGCAATCGTTGCATGCTGAGGCAGCCTTGCTAATGAAGAACAATTCTTTAATACTAAGCAATCACGATAATCACTAGGAGCTAACGTTTTAGCGTATACTAAACCAGCAGGATTATCACTTGGCATATCCTTTAAACTATGGACAGCAAGATCAATTGTATGCTCTAATAGTTCTTTTTCGATTTCTTTAACAAAAACACCTTTATCGTTTATTTTGTCCAAAGCAATATGTTGCATTTTATCACCAATGGTATGAATGACTTTAATTTCGTATTCATTTTCTGGATATGCCCTTTGGAGTTTTTCAATTACATATTCAGTTTGTTTTAACGCAAGACTTGAGCCTCTGCTACCAACAATTATTTTCATTCTTCATTATCCTCTTTAAGACTAAATAGTTTATTTATTACTTCAAGATCATTGATTTGATTAGTTTTTACACAATGTATCGGATCTTTCATTATTTGCATAAATGATGCTTTTAATGTTTTTTCTAATATATGGCGCTCACGAGCAGTTAAAGATAGTTTATTAACCAAAATTTCATAGGTTTGATTAGCTAACTGCATACTTTTTGCCTGTAAAGATTGTATCACATAATCATATTTGATACTATCAAGCTTTGTTCTTACTTCCTTGATCTTAATATCAATTTCTGAATTTATTTTTTCTACATCTTTACTTCGTAATTGATTATTGACTGCAACCTCATGGTTTAATGTATCTAAATCAATACATTGAATAGAAGCAGTTTTATCAATATCACGAGGAATCGTCAAATCAATCGTTATTAATTGTGAATTTATAAAATCATCACGATTAAAGATTAGATGCGGGCTCGCTGTAGCACTTATTAAAATATTAACTTGATCCAACAAGATCTTTCTTTGATTAAAGGGAATAATTTTTATTTTAGGATACTGTTGTTTTAATTTAACAAGTTTGTCACTATTTCGATTAGAAAAAATTAATTCATTATTATCATATAAATATGGGATAAATGATGTCGCAATTTCACCGGCACCACAAATCATAATTTTTTTATTATATAAGTTTGATACTTTTTTTAAATGTTCAACGGCTAAATGAGTCAATGAGATTGACGGCTGCTGATATTTGTGCTTCATCTTTTTGACAAAATTAAGAGTTTCTTGAAAAATCAAAGATAACTCTTTTCCCCCTAAAGACATTCTACAAGTAAAATCATATGCCTGCTTAACTTGTCCTAATATTTGATCTTCACGGATCAGCATCGATTCTAATCCACAGGTTACTTTTAATAGATGCCTAAAAGCTTCATCACCAGTTTTAACATATAATGGCGCCTCAGCTTGATTAAAATAATTTAAATAAATAGATGGTAAGAAATCAATATCTGTTTGATACATCAAATAAACTTCACTTCGATTACAAGTTGATAAAATAAGAACTTGTTCAATACCATAGGTTAATAATAAACTTGAAAATTCTAATTTTTGAGTATTTGTAAAACTAAATAAGGAACGTTTATCCAATGCTAATTGCTTGTGGCTAACACCAATTACTGCGAACTCCATAAACCTTTAAAAAACCACGAAATCGTGGTTTTAATTTTGTGGTCCTGCTTTTTTATGTTGTTCAAGCGGTTTTAAATGGATATTGGCACGTTGTTCACTTTCAGTCCAATACAATTCTTCTGCCACAAGACACTCAGGATTTAATTCAACGCCATCTAAAATCAATTCTTTAAACTTAGGATATCCAGCAATATCAATTAAGTGTCCACCATGAATATATTCAGGTTTGTTATCCATCACCCAGGCAGAAAACTTTTGCCAATTGCTAAACACTTGTAGTAATGCATCTTCGGTAATCCAATTTAAGAAAATTTTCCCCATTCTTGGATACTGTTTTCCACTACGTCCACCTAGAGTAACACGATAAAATTTAGTTGGTTTACGTGTCCAGGCACCAGTTGGACAAGCAATAACACACTCTCCACATCCAACACAACAACAAGTATCTTTATCTACTTTATTATCAGCATTTAGTGAAAGTACTCTAGTCGCATGATGTTGACAAGCTCGCACACAAGCACCACAGCCAATACATCTTTCTGGATGATACTCCATCTTCGCGATCCCCATGATTCCAAAATCATTAAAATGACCTTTTCCACAATCATTAGGGCATCCCGATACTGATACTTTAATATGATAGTGACTAGGAAAAATAATTTTTTCAATTTTTCTTGCTAACTGATACGTATTCACATTTGCTTTGATACAATGAGTATTACCAATACAGCTCATAACATTACGAGCTCCAATAGTAGGATAGCCATAATCAGTAACATCCATATCAACATCACACATTTCGACTTCTACTTCTTTAATATAATCTTTAATATACTTGTTTACTTCACCAATGTATTCATATTTTATTCCGGGAATATTCAAAGTTTGTCGCATTCCAATATGAAATGTTCCGTTTCCCCAGTTTTCTGCGATATCTTGAACTACTTGCAAATATTTAGCCGCAATCATTGATCCTGGCACCCGCATCTGTAACATGAATTCACCAGCCACTTTAGACTGTCTAAAACAATTTATTCTTAATTTTTTTATATCAATATCATGATTCATCTTCAGCTACTCCTAATCTACTAAATATTTAGCCTTTGTATAATTAAATACTGGTCCATCTAAACAAACATATGTTTCATCAATTCGGCAATGTCCACATTTCCCAACTGCACATGACATTTTTCTTTCAAAAGATACCCAAATTTTTTCATCAGGTACCCCTAAACCAGCAACCTTTTCTCCGGTAAATTTCATCATCATCGGTGGCCCGACAATAATAACTTCATAATTACCCATAAAACTATCAAAAGGAATTTTTTCAACTAAATCGGTTACAAAACCAACATTCCATCCTTCAATTTGGTCTTTATCTAAAGTATAGAAAGTATTAAATTTTTCTTGCCATTTATTTAATTCCTCTTTAAAAATAATTCCTGCCTCATTTTTAAACCCAACAATTAAAGTTAAACTTTTTACATATCCATCATTTTCAAAGCACTCATTTAGCATACTTCTTACTGGTGCTAATCCTGTACCACCAGTTATTACAACTAAATGTTTTCCTTTAAAGGTTTCTTCTAAAGGCCAGCCTTTACCATATGGTCCCCTAATAAAGAGAACATCACCAGGTTTCTTATTAAAAATTTCATCAGTTACTTTTCCAACCGAACGAATCGTAAAATCTAACCAGCCCTCACCCTGGGCTGAAACAGAGATTGGTGCTTCACCAATTTTAGGAATTGATAATTGGAGAAACTGTCCATGTTCCGGTTTAATATTTGTAGCAACTTTAAACGTATACTCTAAATTACTTTCTCGTTTTATCTCAAGAATTGTACTTGGAATTGGTTTGATTGGATTATTCATGGTTATCTCCTTTCACTTCAATTTCCGCCACTGCCGTAGCCATCTTCTCAACTGTTGCCGTTACTGAAATATATTCAGGGCATCTTGATGTACAGCGCCCACAACCAACACACATATGATAATCATTAAAACGTGCTTTATAATCATGAAATTTATGAAGAATCTTATATCGCATTCGATCCCCAGCCGTTGGCCTAAAGGCATGACCTCCTGCCATATCACTAAAACCATCGACCTGGCATGAAGCTGCAGTTCTTCGGCGTTCTCCAATACTAGCATTTTCATTATAAATTAAGTCTGTTGTCGTAAAACATGTACAAGTAGCACATGCTATCGTGCAAGCACCACATGAAATACAGCGTGAATTAAATGTTTGCCACATTGAATGTTGTTTTAATTTTAATAACGTTTCCTTGTCCTTGATTTCAGGAACTGTTACTTTTACTTCATTTTCCTCAATAAATGAAACTTCAAAATCATCTTTAGGGGCTTCCATAAAATATTTTTCAAATTCACTTTCTTTAACTTCTATTAATACCTCATTATCTAAATGACGAATTGCCAGACTATAATTGTCCGTTTTATTAGCTTGCATACTAACACAAAAACAAGTGTCCCAGCCACTTATACACTCCATTAAAATTATCTTAACTTTTTCTTGAAGTCGTTGATAATAAAGATCACTGTACCCGCCATTTCCTAAATATATTTTATTTTGATGTTCCATTGCATTAACATCGCAAGGTCTCATAAAAATCAATATCTTTTTATCAGTTACTTTACTTTCACGATATTCATCTTCTGTAAAATAGAATAAAGATTGAGTAATTGGGGTAATTACTTCTTTAGCTGGAAAATCAGATTTTTGATCAAACACTACTTCTTCAATTTTACTAATTTTATCATAGCGAATAATATCAGTATCTGAATAACGCCCTTGTTTTTCAAAGCGTTTTGGTCCATAGATATCATATTCTTGTGATAGCGTCGCCAAAATATCATTTACATCTTTAAAACCTACTTTATATCCCATCGTTTTTCCTCCTAATGCCTACGCTTACATTTTGATTATAACACTTTCTATGTTATTATAATAATATTAATATCTAATGATATCTATTGGTTTTTCCAATAGCACAGGAGGTCTTAAAATGATTACACGAAAACATTTAGCCATTTTTAAAACGGTTGCTAAAACTAAATCAATGTCAAAAGCGGCCAAATTATTATACATCTCCCAGCCAACTATTTCTCAAAAAATCCAAGAAATTGAAGATGAGTATCAGGTTAAATTATTTGAACGTTATTCAAAGACACTATTTATCAGTGAAGAGGGTCAAACATTACTAGTTAAAGCCAACCAGATATTGAATCTATATGATGAAATTGAACATATCTTTACTAAAACCAAACAATTCCCATTAAAGATTGGTGCAACTTTGACAATCGGCAGTACTCTTATTTCACCTATTTTAAAGAAATTAAAAGATAAATATCAAGATATTACTTTTCAAGTTTATATTGATAATACTAATGTTATTGAAGAAAAATTATTAAATAATACTTTAGATATTGCTTTAGTTGAAGGTACGATCATCAATCAAGATTTAATTGTCGAACCCGTTATCAAAGATCGAGTTGTTTTTGTTTGTGCCCAAGATTACCCTCTAAATAACGTTAAAGTAATGAGCCTAACTGAATTGAGTTTACATCCTTTTATTGATCGTGAACAAGGTAGTGGGACAAGAAATCAACTTGATGAATGCTTAAAAAATAATAATATTTTTTTGGAGCCTGCTTGGCAATGTCATAGTTGGGAATCTGTTAAACAGGCAGTTTTAAATGGTCATGGTATCGCCTTAATGCCTATGAAAATTATTGAAAATGAAGTTATTGAAAAAAGTATTCAAGTTATTAATGTCAATAACATCAGTATTGAACGCGATTTTTCAATTTGTTATCATAAAAATAAAAGTATAAATAAAAAAATGCAAGCCTTTATTAAGACCTGCAAAAATTATTAATTATTTAAGCCTTGACCAACTTGTTGACCAACAATTGCACCATCATTGGTAGCTGTCACAACTTGGCGAAGTACTTTTTGACGAACATCACCAGCAGCATAAATACCTTTGACAGATGTTTCCATCAATTCATTTGTAATGATATAGCCACGCTCATCAGTAATTCCTAAGTCTTTAACAAAATCAGTAATTGGATCTAATCCTACAAATGGAAAGACACCCTTAACTGCTAATTCACTAACTTCACCAGTCTTACTATCTTCTAATGCAATCGCCGCAACCTTATTATCTTTTGCAATAAGATGATGAGGTTTTTTTAGAAAATGAATTTCAATTTTATCATTAGCTTGAACATGATCTTGAATTATTTTATCAGCTCTAAAAACATCCCGCCGAACAATTAAATGTACTTTTTTAGCAAATTTAGTTAAATAAATAGCTTCTTCTAATGCCGAATTACCCCCACCAACAACTGCTACTTCATCACCTTTAAAAAATGGTCCATCACAAACAGCACAATAAGAAACACCATGCCCGGTTAATTCTTCTTCCATCGGAATTCCCATTTTACGTTCCTTAGTTCCAGTAGCAATCAAGACATTTTTTGCTTCATATGACTGATCCGTTGTTATAACTTCTTTATAATCACCGTAATCAATTACTTTAGTTACTTCACCATATGCCTGTTCACCGCCAAATGATAATGCATGTTCATACATTTCATAAGCTAACTCAGGGCCAGTCTTCTTTTTTTGTCCAGGCCAGTTTTCGATTTCAGCACTGACATTCAACTTTCCTCCAGGTGCTCCAGCATCCAGCATCAACACCTCTGCCCCTGCCCTAGTTGCATATAAACATGCACTTAATCCAGCAGGACCAGCTCCAATAATAATTAAATCTTTCATCTTAACACGCTCCTTCTATATATGGAATGATTTCCTTCATCTCGTCGATCATTAAATCTGGTTCTAATTCTAATAAATGTTGATAACCTTTAGGTGACCATTTTACACCAATTGTTTTAATACCAGCATTTTTCCCAGCTTGAATATCAGTTATATTATCACCGATATATACAGCTTTTTTAACCCCCAATAATTCCATTGCCTTGACTATTCCTTCTGGATCCGGCTTAGTGACCTTAACATCGTCTAATCCAATTACTACATCAAAATATTTTTTTAAATCAAAAGTGTTGAGTCCTACATCAGCAGCAACTTTTAATTTAGTCGTAACGATTCCTAAAGGATAACCTCTATTTTTTAAATATTCTAATGTTTCTACTACTGTCGGATAAACATAGACAAAATCCTCGTGATGACTATGGTTATAACTATGATAATAATTCAACAATTCATTAAACATTTCATCTGGAAAGTACTTCGAAAACGTTTCTTTTAAAGATGGTCCTAAAAAAGATAATAATTCATCTTCACTCAAAGTATACCCAGGCTGATACTTTTCAAATACTTTAATAAAAGTTCTTTTAATTAATTCATCTGTATATAAAACTGTTCCATCTAAATCAAATATTATTGCTGTATCCATAAAATCTCCTTTACACATCATAGTATATCACACGTAATTAAATGTGATAAAGATTATGCTTTATTATTTATGAATATAAGTCTATACTTATGACGAGGTGATTAAAATGAAAATTGCAATTGTATTTGATAGTCATACAGGTAATACCAAAAAAGTAGCTAATGTAATTAAAGAAGCTTGTATTAACGAAGAGGTTGTTTACTTCGGTGAACCTCAAACATTCAGTGATGCAGATCTGATTTTTATTGGAAGCTGGACCGATAAGGGTAACTGTAGTCAAAAGATTCAAAATTTTCTTACTACTCTTTCAAATGAAAAAATCGCTTTTTTTGCAACAGCTGGATTTGGTGGTTCTACTGAATACTATGATAAACTGGCAGAACGATTTGATAATGTTGTAAATACTAATAATAAGATATTAGGACACTTTTTCTGTCCCGGTAAGATGCCTTTATCAATACGTGATCGCTATGTTAAAATGATTCAAGAGCATCCTGAAGATAAACAGCTTCAAGTTAGTATTGATAACTTTGATGCAGCTCTATCACATCCAGATACAAATGATTTAGAAAATGCTAAAAAATATGCATTAGAGATGATAGCTAAGGTTTAAATATCTTAGCTATTTTATATATTAAAATAAATGGATTGGATTAATAAAATTAATTTTTTTATGTTATTATAATATAAAAGGAGTGGTAGGATGTTGAATGGAAAAGAATTATTAGATAATAATACGCATATAATTTATGAAAAAATTACTACTGATGAACTTCCGCTAAAAGTTATTGAGGTAACTTTAGCTAAAGATGATCCTAATTTAATCCCTCCAAAACATTGGCATCGTAGTTTAGAGTTTATTATTCCACTTACCGCATCAATTGAACTTTGGAGTAATGGGGAAACTTATTCAATTGCTCGTAATGGTTTAGCTATCATTAATTCACAAGCTATACATACGACTAAAATTATTGAATCAGAGGATTGTTTTAAAAGTATTGTTGTTCAAATTAAGTATGATTTTCTAAAAAAATGCTATCCTGCATTTGATAATATCTATTTTTCTAATCATATAGTCCCAGAAATTGAACAAAAACTGGTCGTTCTTTTAACTAATTTGAGTTTAGAGTATCAACAAACTACTGAATTTAAATTACTTACTATTAATGGTTATTTATATTTAATTATTAGTATTTTATTAAAGTATCAAAAAAAGATTAGAAAAGTTGGTTACTTTTTTCAATCTGATCAAAAACTCCAAGAATTTATGAAAATTCTCTTTTACTTAGATGAACATTATTCTCAAGCACTAGATGTTTCCTCAATCGCGAACCAATTTAACTTCTCTTATGGTTATTTAGCAAGATTGTTCAAAAAACACTTAAATATTACGGTCAAACAATACTTAACTGCACAACGTTTAGAACACTGTACTAACGATTTGATTCATACTAATTTAACCATTACTGAGATTGCGATGAAAAATGGCTTCTCTAGTACTAAATCTTTTAATCGTGAATTTAAACTCAAATATCATGAAACACCCCAAGTATATCGTAATAAAGTTAGAAAATGACCCTAATGTGGTCATTTTTTTCATATTTAAATTTTATAAATAAGCTTAAGATATAGGCAAGGTGAAAGGAGAAGAGAGAATGAAAAGATTATCAAAATTATTACTTGCCTTATTTATTGCTTGTAGCATTACCGGATGTTCTCAAAGCACAGAAGTTGTTGATGCAACTTATGAAATTTATATTGCCGGATATGATTGGGGATGTGGTGTCAATAAAACTATTTTGACATTAGACAAAGCTGTTGATGATGTTGACAAAAATGATTTTATGGTATCTGAAACAAAACAAGTAACTGATTGGGAAGATGAGGCACTCCCAGTTGTTGAAAAAACTTTGGAGCGTGTTGTTGATGATGCCTATTCTTGTGATAAAGATGGGCAAAAAATTGATGGAGAGTCTAAATATATTGCGATTGAGTTATATGTAAGCCCAAATGATGGTTCGCCATTATTATACTCTGCTACAACACATTATAATACATGGAGTGATCCGTATTATTTAAATATTTCATTAGCAAAAAACGGTGAAATAACGGTAGACGATAAAAAAGTTACTAAACTTGATGTTAGTACAGAATATACTAAAAAAATTACTGCTGCTGACGCTTTAGAATTAGAAAAATTTAAGGCTAGTGATGGAATTGAATTAAATTATGGTCATTTTAACCCTAAAGAACCTTCTAATACATTATTTGTGTGGTTACATGGTTCTGGTGAAGGGGGAACAGAGGATACTAATCCACAAGTAACCTCTTTATCAAATAAAGTAAGTGCTTATTTTAATGATGATTTCCAAAATGCTGTTGGCAATGCATATGTTTTAGTTCCTCAATGTCCAACTTTTTGGATGGATGCTGATGGTAATGGCGGTGAATGGAATGATGACTTATTAGTAACTCATGGTCCTTCTTATTATACTAATGCACTTATGGAATTAATTAAAGATTATCAGTCTCGATGCGGAGCTACTAAAGTCGTTCTTGCAGGATGTTCTGCAGGTGGATATATGACTATGCGTTTAATTTTAGATTATCCAGATTATTTTGCTGCAGCAATACCAATTTGTGAAGCCCTGCCTGATGATGTTATTAGTGACCAACAACTTTCTGAAATTAAAGATCTACCTCTATATTTTATTTATTCTAATGATGATCCTAGTATTATTCCAGAAAAATTTGAAATTCCTACTATTAACCGATTAAAAAATCTTGGTGCAACTAATCTACACGTTGCCACATTTGATTCGGTCATCGATACTTCTGGTAAATATAATGATTTAAATGATGGTGACCCATACCAATATAATGGTCACTGGTCATGGATCTATTTTGATAATAATGAAGCCGACTGTGATGAACATGGTGAAAAAGTTTGGCAATGGATTGGTGAACAAGTTAAATAAAATGAATATAAAAGATGTAACGGATAAATTTTTAAACGTTACATCTTTTAATTATAATTTTCAGTTAAGTTGACAATTATAGGGTTCCTCATTTAAATATTTTTATTGCTAAAAAGTCTTTCTAGTTCCCCTATTTTTTTAGTCTTTTGAAATATGAATATTAGATAAATCTAAATACTCCTGCTTATTGGAAAGAAATCCTGATTTAACTGAAACAAAACCTTTTAAAATATCATGGGCAAATTCCTCTCTGCCACTACTGATACCTGTTTTAAACACCTAATTAATATTCTAAAATCATTTTCTTATTCCAGTATTAATTAACCGATTGATGTCATTTAATTATTTAACACTTCCGCCATGGAATAAACACTCGTATACTTTAATATTATTATAGTATATTTCCTCTTTACCATTAAAAAATTCATAATCACCATCATAACTACAATGATATGTATAATTACCATTAGTATACAACGCCGGACCTCTAAAAGGAGAAATTCGATCAACTAATAATAGTGCTTCCTTCAAAAAATCACCACTAAAAGCCTCATCAAGCACTTTACCATAATAATTCATTACATAAAGTGGAATATTGTCTTTATAGACACATTCTTCACCACCAAAAAATTCACTGCCTACAAACGTATCAATATATAAATATTCATTTTCTTGATATTGATAATCATGGCTGTTAGGTCGACTGGAAACAGTTTTCCCCTCCTTTTTAGCATAGGTTGCTTTTTTTGCCTTTAACATAAAATCAATCCAGTTATAATTACTAATTTTACTTTCTATTTCCTGCTTAGCACAGTCATTATCCTTAACTAAGTTATCAATCGTTATCCCAAATATCACTGATAATCCCATGATATAATCGAGATTTGGCAGCACACTACCACTCTCCCATTTAGTTACTGTTTGGCGACTTACTTCAAGCAGATCAGCAAGCTCCTCTTGTGTTAATCCTTTACGTTTACGATATAAAATAATTTTATCTCCAATCATTTTCCATCCTCCTTTATTTTAGTATCATTTTACTATATATTTAAAAATTTTCGAGAAACTATAATTTACATTTTTAGCAACTATTATTGTCATCTTCAAAATATAAGGAAATAATAGTAATTATGTTGTACAATAAATTGGGGTGATAACATGAAAAAAATTAATATAACAGAAATTAAAGGCATTCAAATCGGCCAAGTCGAAAATCAAAAAGCTGGAACCGGCTGCACTGTAATCATCTGCAAAGATGGTGCTACAGCTGGTGTTGATGTAAGAGGTGGCGGCCCAGCAACTAGAGAAACAGACCTGCTAAATCCAATCAACATGGTCCAACAGATCAATGCTGTAATGCTAAGTGGCGGCAGTGCCTTTGGACTAGATGCGGCTAGTGGTGTAATGCAATATTTAGAAGAACATAACTGTGGTTTTGATATGAAGGTCGCCCATGTCCCTATTGTTTGTGGTGCATCTTTATTTGATTTAACAGTTGGTGATCCTAAAATTCGTCCAGATAAAGCAATGGGATATCAAGCTTGCCTTAATAGCGAAAAAAATGAACCGCTTAAAGAGGGTAACTATGGTGCCGGATGTGGTGCTAGTGTTGGTAAAATCATGGGTCCACAATATGCAATGAAAGGCGGCTTAGGTACTGCAGCCATCCAGATCGATAATCTTCAAGTTGGAGCAATTGTAGCAGTTAATGCCTGTGGAAATATTGTTGACTATAAAACTAATGAACAGTTAGCTGGAATTTATGATTCAGAACACAACAGTATCATTCCTGCAGACGAGGTGATTTTTCAACAAATTGAAAAACTTCGCCAATTACCAAGTGGTAATACTACCATTGGTTGTATTATTACAAATGCCAAATTAAACAAAGCTCAATGTACAAAGATTGCAGGGATTGCCCACAACGGTTATGCCCGTGCTATTCAGCCTGTCCACACGATGAGTGATGGCGATACTATTTTTGTATTAAGTACTAATGAAGTTGAAGTAATGCCAGATGCCATTGGGATTCTTGCAACTGATTTAATGGCTAAAGCAGTCAATCGTGCGGTAAAAAAAGCCGACAGCGCCTACGGTTTAAAATCATACAAAGAATTACATAAATAATTATTATTACAGTTGGCAGCAATAATAAATTGTACTATAATCTTATCGTCAAACCGTATCAAGAAGATATTTTCAAGAGATCATCATGACTCTTAGAAAAATGGGAAGATATGGCGAGACACTCATAATAAACATCACATCTAAAAAGAGTGATAGTAGGAGGAAAAAATGAGATCTAAAAAAACACAGTACATGACTTTCATGGCAATGTTTCTTGCTATTGAAATCATCCTTGTCGTAACACCGCTTGGTTATATCCCAATCGGTCCTTTAAGTGCTACGACAATGCACATTCCTGTAATCATTGCTGGGATTACATTAGGAAAAAAGGCAGGAGCCCAACTTGGTTTGGTCTTTGGACTAACTAGTTTAATTCGTGCAACGATTCAGCCGGGAATTACATCATTTTGTTTTTCACCATTCGTTACAGTGGGAAACATTAGCGGGGATTGGCGAAGCGTTATAATTGCTCTTGTTCCAAGAATATTACTTGGCTATCTTGCTGGAGTAATCTTTGAATTTATAAAAAACAAGTTTAATAATGAAAATGCTGCAGCAGTGATTGGTGCTTTAATTGGAACGATTACAAATACTGTACTTGTCCTAGGCGGAATTTACTTTTTCTTTGGCACTGCTTATGCTGATGCAGTTAATATTGCCTATAGTTCATTGCTGGCAATGTTATTTGGTGTTGTGACTACTAATGGTATCGTTGAGGCACTTATTGGGGCGGTCGTTACCCTCCTGGCATATAAAGCAATTAAACCAATGGCAACAAATATAAAATAATTTAAGGTTAAGTTACCCTTTAAATTCATTACTATTAGTAAGAAGTGTGTTATTATCACTTCTTATTTTATTATAGTTTATTTATACTTTTGGTATTTATAAAAATTATTTTTACTTTTACAATTAAAATGATAGAAACTTATCTTTTCATTTAGCTAATTTCTATAATTTATAGATAAAATAGTTTCTTCTTCTCTTTGAGGAATTGTAAATATGACTATATCTTTTATAATAAAGATATAGTCATATCATATAGAAAAGAGGAAAATAAAAATGGCAGATTCAAAAATTATCTTTATTGATGTTGATGGAACTTTAGTTGATTATGAAAACAAATTGCCAGCTTCAGCAGACAAAGCAATTAAACAAGCACGTAAAAATGGACATCGTGTGTATATATGTACTGGACGAAGTAAAGCTGAGGTATACCCTTATTTATGGGATATTGGTCTTGATGGCATGATTGGTGGGAATGGCAGTTATGTAGAAGATGGGGATACGGTTGTTATGCATCAGTTAATTACTGCTGAGCAATGTAAACATATCGTAGACTGGTTAAAAAGTCGAGGACTTGAATTCTATCTTGAAAGTAATAATGGTTTATTTGCGAGTGAAAACTTTGAAACTCGGGGAGAACCAGTAATTCAAGAATATAGTAAACGTAAAGGTAAAGAACATAGTGATCAAATTAAAGTTCGAGATGTTTTTCCAGAAATGATTTTTGATGGTGAATTATATCGTGATGATTTGAATAAAGTTAGTTTTATTCTTGAAAGTTATCAAGATCATCTTGATTCAATTGAAGAATTTCCTGATTTAAAAGCTGGTACATGGGGCGGTGCAGGGGAAATTGCTCTATTTGGTGATTTAGGCGTTAAAGATATTACTAAAGCTCATGCTATTGATGCTTTATTAGAGTATCTAGGTGCAGATATTGAGGATACATATGCCTTTGGTGATGCTAAAATAGATATTCCAATGCTTGATTATTGCCATATTGGTGTTGCTATGGGAAGTGGTGGCGATGAAATCAAAGCTATGGCTGATTATATAACTGATGATGTCGACCAAGACGGTTTGTATAATGCTTTTGTTCGTTTTGGTTTAATTGAAGCAGAGTAAAAAATAATATAATGAAAACGAAGGGAATTTTTCCTTCGTTTTCATTATATTTTTTATAATATTTCTATCAAATCATTCTATTATATAATTATTCTTAACACTAAATTTATAAGAAAATCAATAATTTATACAGCTTTATCAAACTGACTATTATAAAGCTCTGCATAGAAACCACCACGACTTAATAAATCTTCATGATTTCCACTTTCAATAATATCACCATCTTTCATTACTAGAATTAAATCTGCGTTTTTAATTGTTGAAAGACGATGCGCAATAACAAAGGAAGTTCGTCCCTCCATTAATTCATCCATGGCCTTTTGAATCTGTAACTCTGTTCTAGTATCTACTGAACTAGTAGCTTCATCAAGAATCAACATTGGTTTATCAGCAATCATCGCTCGAGCAATCGTCAACTGTTGTTTTTGTCCTTGTGATAAATTTACTTGATCATTAAGTACCGTATCATAACCATATGGAAGTGTTCTGATAAAATGATCTAAGCCTACTGCTTTACATGCTTCTTCAATTATCTGATTAGATATATTTTTAGTATTATAAACCAAATTCTCACGCACTGTTCCTTCAAAAAGCCACGTATCTTGAAGAACCATACAGAATTGTCCGTGGACATCTTCTCGACGTAAATCTTTAGTTGGAATATTATCAATTCTAATTTCGCCACGATCAACTTCGTAAAAACGCATCAATAAGTTGATTATCGTTGTTTTACCAGCTCCAGTTGGCCCAACAATAGCAATCTTTTGACCAGGTTCAGCACGAGCAGAAAAATCATTAATAATAATCTTATTGCTATCATAACCAAAATGAACATGTCTAAATTCTACTCCACCTTTGGCTTTGGACAAGCGTTTTACTTTATGACTCTCATCAGCCATTTCTTGAGCTTCTAAAAATTCAAATACACGCTCTCCTGCTGCAGCCGCTGACTGTAATGATTGAGCTGCTTGAGCTAACTGTGATAATGGCTGAGTAAAATATCTAATATACATCATAAATGCTACAATTACTCCAAATGATATATCTCCACTCATTGCTAATGCAGCGCCAATAATGCATACTGCTACGTATCCAAAGTTACCAATAAAACTCATGATTGGCATCATTAATCCAGATAAGCATTGGGCCTTAAAACCACTATTACGTAAATTATTATTCTGTCTTGTAAAAGCTTCTTTTGCCTTAACTTCACCATTATAAGCCTTAACAATCGTATGACCAGTATAAATTTCTTCAACATATCCATTGATTTCACCAAGATGTTTTTGCTGGCGAGCAAAATATTTTTGCGATTTAGACATAATTACCAGCATTAAAGCAAAACCTATAACCGTTGCTAGAACTGCAGTAAAAGTCATAATGAGATTAGTTTTTAACATCATTATAAGTGAACCAGCTAATAAAGTGACTGATGAAACTAATGTTCCAACACTCTGATTTAATGATTGTCCAATCATATCAATATCGTTGGTAACTCTCGATAATATATCACCAGTTGAAGTATGATTATAAAAACTAATTGGCAAGCGATTAATTTTACGCGAAATATCTCTTCTTAAATTTTTAGTAACCCACTGAGTTACTGTTGCCATGACAAATCCCTGAAATAAAGAAAAAAAAGCACTAGTAACATAAAATCCGACTAATGTAAGACCAATTTTACCAATCCTTGTCATATCAATTCCCGTCATTATTCCATTTGTAATTAAATCTGTTAATTCTGATAATCTGTCTGGACCTATCAAGGTTAATATTGTTCCAAATATGGCACTGATAATTGCCATAACCATTACAATCCAATACTTTCTACAATATTTTAACAATTTTAACCATGTTTCCTTAAAATCTTTAGATTTTTCTTTACTACCCATATTAACCCCAGGAGCTTTTAAATCATTTTTCTCTAAATACTTTCCTTCTGCCATTATTCTAATTCCTCCTTTGATAACTGTGAACGAGCTATTTGTTGGTAAACTTGACAATTCTTCATTAAGTCTTCATGTGTTCCCATCCCTACAATAACCCCTTCATCAAGAACAATAATTTTATCAGCATCTCGAATCGTACCAATTCGTTGAGCAACGATCAATTTGGTAGCATCGCAACAATCTTTCTTTAAAGCTTCTCGAAGTTTTTGATCTGTTTTATAATCTAGTGCAGAAAACGAATCATCAAAAATCATAATTTCGGGTTGACGACATATTGCCCGGGCAATAGAAATCCGTTGCTTTTGCCCACCTGAGTAATTAGAACCGCCTTGGGCAACATAGCTATTATATCGGCGTGGTGAAGCCTCAACAAAATCAGAAGCTTGAGCTGTATAAATGGCATCAATGACATCGTTTTGAAGATTATTATTTCTACCATTATCACCATAGGCAACATTAGATTCAATAGTTCCACTAAAAAGAACTGCTTTTTGGGATACATAACCGATTTTGTTATGTAAGGCATATTGTGTATAAGCTTTAACATTAATCCCATCTACGAGTACTTCACCTTCTGTTACATCATAAAAACGTGGAACTAGATTAATCACTGTACTTTTACCGCATCCAGTTGAACCGATAAAAGCAACTGTTTCTCCTTGAGCAACAGTAAAAGTAATATTTTGTAAAACATAATCTTCAGCATCAGGATATTTAAAACTGACATTTTTAAATTCAATTTGTCCTTTAATACCCGGTTTAGCGACAGTTACTGTACCATCATTAATTATTGGTACTGTTTCTAATACTTCCATGATTCGCTTTGATGAAACCGATGCTCTTGGAAACATTATAAAAATCATAACAAGCATCATAAAAGCCATAACTACTTGCATTGCATATGTAGAAAATACCACCATATCTGAAAATAAGTTTAGTTTATCCATCATAGCAGCATTTTCAATCAGGATGGCTCCAATCCAATAAATGGCCAATGTCAGACCACTCATGATTCCTTGAATTCCTGGACTCATGATTGCCATAACTCGGTTTGCAAACAAGTTTGCTGAGGTTAACTCCTGATTGGCATTTTCAAATTTATTCTCTTGATAATTCTCAGCATTATAAGCCCGAACAACACTTATTCCCGTTAAATTTTCACGAGTAACCCGATTCAAATCATCTGTCAACTGTTGTAATTTTTTAAATTTTGGTAATGCAAAAATCATGCAACTTCCTACAATAACTAATAAAACGATTACAGCTACACCCGTTGAAGCTGTCCATTGCCAGCTTTTACCAGCAATCTTGAAAATTGCCCAAACAGCCATAATCGGTGCCTTAATAATAGCTTGTAATCCCATTACAACAAGTGTTTGAATTTGTGAAATATCATTAGTTGAACGTGTAATCAGACTTGCTGTTGAGAAACTACCAATTTCTTCCATTGAAAAAGCTTGTACTTTATCAAACAATCGCTCTCTTAAATTAGCAGCAAAATTTGTAGCTACCCTTGCTGCAAAGATTGCTACAACTACCGATGAAGCTAAACTTCCTAATGCACATCCTAACATCTTTACACCTGACTCAATTATTTCATCCATTGTACTTCCTGTTGTTTGGACTAGCATTGTTATTTTTGACATATAATCTGGGAGTTTAAGATCTAACCATACTTGTAAAATAATAAATGCTAGACAGATAATAATTAAGCTCCAATCTTTTTTAGTAAAGTTTTTAAATATTTTTATCATTCAAAATCTCCTTTCGCTTTATAAGTCCATCTTAAACAATAAAAATAAACCAAAACTAAACTAAAAGAACTAACTTTAATCTCGTCAGTTCTTTGCATATGTATTTGTATTACAAATTGAGAGGCAATGTTACAATAAAAGTTGTTTCATTTTTATTGCTATCAACATCGATAGTACCACTATGAAGACTAACAATTTTCTTAACGATAGCAAGCCCGATTCCTGTTCCCTCAGTAGCATGTGAAGTATCTCCTTGATAAAATTTATTATAAAGATATTTTTTCTCTTCATCAGTAATTTTAGGTCCATTATTGCTAATTAAGATTTGATAATCACTTTGATTATGAATAATTTTAATTCCTAATTTACCATCTCTTGGGGCAAACTTAATTGCATTATCAAGTAAATTAATCCATACTTGATACAATAACTCTTGATTCCCAGCTATTTGATGTTCATCAAAATCAATAATTAGATTCAAATTTTTATTAGACCATTTCTTTTCTAATAAAAGAAGGCAATTACGAATTTGCTCCGATAAATTGAAACTAGTAATATTACTTAGTATTGTCTGTTTTTCAATCTTATTTAGATTTAATACATTAGTAGCCATATCTGCTAAACGACTAGATTCAGTTTCAATAATTTGTAAATATTTATCATGCGTTTTTTGATCAAGATTATCTTTTTGTAATAATTTGGCAAATCCTTTAATTGATACAATCGGTGTCTTAAATTCATGTGAAAAATCATTAATAAAATTAGTTCGTAACATTTCAGTATTTTCTAGTTCCTCAGCCATTGTATTAAAACTGTCTGTTAATTCCTGTGAAATACGGTGCTTCCCTAAATTAATGCGAATATCATATTTTCCATGAGCTAACTGATTCATTGCTTCAATTAATGTATTTAATGGTCTGAGTGGAAAGTGACTCCCAAGTGCTGCAACTATTGTCCCAATAACAATACTTGTCATTGCAAAGATAATAATTTGAAAATGAATTGGAGCCGATGCAGTTTGTGATATTCCTAATACACCGATTTGTGTTAAGAAAAATATTACACATCCAACGATTATCATAGTAACTACTAAAATTATAAATACTACAATCGTAAATATTAAAGTTAGTAATGCTCGTGGCGGTGCTTTTTTACGATTCATCATTTCTTACCGCCTTATAGCCAAGTCCTCTAACTGAGATAATTTCAAACTCTGGCCAATCTTCAAATCGTTTTCGCAATCGAGCGACATGAACCGTGACAGTTTCCCATCCAGTATCGCTATCAACACCCCATATTTCATCCATTAATTGTATTCGCGTGAAAATTTTACCCGGATATGAAAGCAGCTTATATAAAAGCATAAATTCTTTTTGGGGTAATTCCTGACAGGTATTTTTTCGCTTCACTGTTAGTGAATCATAATCTAAAATAACTTCACCAATTATAATTCGATGCTCATTTACAATCTTAGCCCGCCGTAATAATGCCTTAACACGTAAGAGTAATTCCTCTTCGTCAAACGGCTTGGTCATAAAATCATCTGTTCCAACTATAAATCCCTTATTTCGATCAGCAGGTAATTGTTTTGCTGAAACCATTAAAATAGGTAGTTCATTTTGTACTCTACGTAATATTTCAGTAAACTCATAACCATCCATTTTGGGCATCATTACATCTAAAATTACCAAATCAATATGACTTCTATCCAAAACCTTTAAAGCATCTTCGCCATCAGTTGCACCTATAACAATATAATTTTCTGTTTCTAAAACAGCCTTGATCAATTGGCGAGTATTTTTATCGTCATCAACAACAAGAATATGAAACATAACCTATCACCTCACTACTATATAGTATATCAGTTTTATAAACTCTAACTAAACTAAATTATATTGTATAAAAAAGTAATCTTATTTTGCCATCTCTAATTACATTATTTAAAAGTAATTTGAATAAAAGAGCCAATCAACTAATTTTAGTTAACTGACTCTTTTTCTTATTGTCTAGATTTTTTTCTAAACAATGATTTCAACCCTCGCTTGATTACTTGAAAAAAACTAAGTGATCGAACTAAATTTTCTGAGGGAATATATTTATTAATAGCACGTAATAATGCTTTATTATCGCGTGATGAGAAAGTAAAATTCCCATTATTTTTGGTAACAACGGCAAAGCGAGGAATCCATTTTCCTTTAAACATAACTGAAGCCATTACACAATTAACTTCTTCCCATGGAATTTGAATATAATCTCTAATATTTTTTTCATTATAGAATTCAAATGCTTTATCGCCTACCATGACTTCTCCGTAATTAGCAAGACCAAGATAAGAAGTTGCTTTGACTGTTAAATCTACTTTAGTATTTAAAGATTGTACCATATATTTCCTCCTTTACAGCTGCCATGTATTTTCTTTATTATATTACATTATTCCACCAAGACGTGCAAGAATTCCGATAATGAATAAAGCAACGATAATAACGATTGGTGATACTTTCTTTTTCAATAGCCAACAGCATAATAATGTTAATAATAATGCTGATAAACCTGGAATAAGTTGATCTAAATTTTGTTGTAGGGTCGTAACTTTCTCAACATTTAAACCATTAGATCCTAATGATGCAAACTGTTCTAATGCTGATTTGATCCCGTCTACACCAGAAGGCAAACTATTCCAATCAATATATGCGCCCTTTGACTGCGTAACAGTTGATACAACCGGAGTAAAAGTAATACTTACCCAACGTTGTACTAATGATCCGATAATGAACATCCCAAGAATTGAAGCACCTTGAGTAATTTTACCTAATAATCCACCAGATAAGTCTTGTGCAATTGAAGTACCAACTTTATATCCAAATTCTTGTGTATACCACAAAAATGCGATACGAATGATATTCCATGCAAAGAAAAAGATTAATGGACCAATAATATTACCACTTAATGCTAGAGAAGCACCTAATGCTCCTAAAATTGGTCTAAGAGTAAACCAGAAGACAGGATCTCCAACCCCAGCTAAAGGACCCATCATCCCAACTTTTACACCTTGGATTGCAGTATCATTGATTTCTGCTCCATTAGCACGTTCCTCTTCTAACGCTAATGTAACACCCATGACTGGTGCTGATACATATGGATGAGTATTGTAAAATTCCATATGTCTTTTTAAAGCCGCTACTTTATCTTCCTTATTTGGATATAATTTTTTGATTGCTGGGATAATTGAATAACACCAACCACCATTTTGCATACGTTCATAGTTCCAAGAACCTTGAAGGAACTGATGACGCCAAGCAACAGACATACGATCTTTTTTTGATAATTTAATTTTTTCTGCCATAATTTCTTTCCTCCTTCAAGATTTTAATAGTCATTTAAGATATCGCCTAATGGATCTCCAGAACCTGTTGAACCGCCACCATTAGAGCCACTGTTTTCTTTTAATCCTAAATAGATGATTGCTAAAGCAACACCAATTGCTCCTAATGCGATCAATGTTAATTCACCGATTGCAGCAAGAACAAAACCTAATGCAAAGAATGGCCATGTTTCTTTAGTAGACATCATATTGATTACCATTGCATAACCAACTGCCGCTACCATTCCACCACCAACAGTCATTCCGCCAGATAGCCATGGTGGCATTTGATTTAATGCATCAGTTACAACTGCCGCAGGAACAACACAAAGTGCTGCAGCAGGAATTGCAATTCGAATTCCTTGTAATAAGATTGCTAAAATTTGCCACATGTCGATTGCACGCATATTTCCTTGTTCGGCTGCCCCATCCATAAAGTGAACAATTGGGATTGTAAGAGTACGACAGATCATTGTTAAGAATAAACCTGCTACTGATAAAGGGATTGCAACTGCGATTGCAGTAGAAATAGCTGTTTGCACATCAGTTGCTCCACCTTCTAAACCTAATACCATAATAATTGATGAAGCTACAGAAGCTAATGCTGCATCTGGTGCTACAGCAGCTCCTACATTGGCCCACCCTAATGCAATCATTTGAAGCGAACCACCTAGAATAATCCCTTCAGTTAAGTGACCACTTACTAAACCGATTAAAGTACATGCCACTAACGGTTGGTGAAATTGGAACTCATCCAGAATTCCTTCCATCCCCGCTAGTAAGGCAATTATAATAATTAAGATTATTGTAATTAAAGACATTATAATTCCTCCCTACATTTTATTTTTAAACATTTTTCAATTCTGCTTTTGCTTTCTTTAAAAGCGTATCAATATTTTCATTTGAATCACTTGGTACTTTACGAACATTAAAAGTAATTCCTTTAGCTTTAATTTTTTCAATTGTTTCAATATCTTCCGGCCCCATTGCAATAGCTTTATTTACTACCACTTTACCAATTGAATGAGCCATTGAACCAATATTTAATTCTTTAATATCTACACCGCCTTCGATTGCCCGTAATGCATCTTGAGGTGTTTCAAATAATAACATTGCTTTGGTATTACCAAAACGTGGATCTTTAGCCACTTGAATCATTTTATCAATTGGAACAACATTAGCCTTAACTCCTGGTGGCGCGGCTTGTTCAATCATCTGTTTCCGTAATTTATCTTTTGAAACAGCATCAGAAACAACGATGATTCGATTTGGTTGTGTTGTTTTAGTCCAAGTAGTTGCAACTTGACCATGCAATAAACGCGTGTCAATTCGTGCCAGAACATATTTAATATGTCCATCCCCTAATACAGTTCCCTCAGGAATAGCTCCTTGTGACTGTGTATTAATAGCTTGAGCCGCTACTTTCGTTTCTGGTTCTAATTCTTCAGGTTTTACTTTTACCCCTTCTCTAGCAACTTCAGTAACATGTTTAGCAATTTCATGCGCTGTTTCCATCGACATTCTAGAAGCATAAGTCTCAATCAGCATTGGTAAATTTAAACCCGTAACGATTGCCCACTTATCTTCATGACCAGCAATTAATCCATTAGCCTGATTAAATGGTGTACCACCCCATAAATCAACTAAAAATAGTACTTCGTCTTGGTTTTCAAAAGTAGCTATTGCCGCTTCCATTTTTGCTTTAAGATCATCAGGTCCTTCACTTGGTTGCAAAGTAACTGCTTTTACATCGACTTGATCTCCAAAGATCATTGCCCCGGATTGTAGAATCCCGTTAGCAAACTCACCATGACTAGCAAGAATAATTCCTACCATTATAAATTCCTCCCTTTCTTTTAAATACTTTATAACGCAAAAAAACAGGCAAACTATTATTAAAAGATACAAAAATACCATCTTTGTTCTTTTTTTAAATAGTTAATGCCTGCTTTATCAGTTACACACTATAAAATATTCAATTTATGAAACAATATTATCATTGTAAGCCTTTTCTGTCAAGAAATCATTTAAAAATTATTATTTCAAAATAATATATTTTTAAATACTTGACAATATTCTTTCCAAATGTAATGCCAGATATCCTACTTCTGTCTCTGGTAATTTCTTTTTTAAAACCTTTGATAATGCTTCACACATGTTACTTGCCTGTTCATATGCAAAAGGAAACTTATCTTTAGTAAATTCACTTATATCCATCTGCAATTCTTCATTTTTATTTAATCTTAAAATTAAAAATTTAATATGATTCATTAATCGAGCATATGAAACTGATTGAATATCAATAACAATATTAAGATCATTTTCTAATTTAATAATACTTTCATGAATAATTCGTGTTGCCTCCATTGACTCAGCAACTTGATTAGAAGAAATTGCTGAATGAATATGTAGTGTAATAAAGCCAACTTCATCATCATTGATCATTCGTGATATAAACTTATTAATTACTTCCCGTCCTTCTAATGCAACCTCATATTCATCAGGAAACAGCAAACGAATATCATTGATAAATGGATTTAAAGGCATTATATTTTCATCCATTCGCTTTATTGCAAAATAGATATGATCCGCTAATGGTAATAAGATATCATTATCAATTTTTCCAAATTTCTCTATTATCAGTCTAATAATCTCTGATGCTATTTCTAAATAAACTGGATCAATATAATTGATTATATCATTTGAACCACTTTTAGCTTTATATCCCTTTTGCATAAGAAATTTTTTAGCATTCCGTGGTACTTCAAAATAATCATCCACTTTCTTTGAAAATCCAATTCCTTTATACATAATAATAACTTCTTCAGTCTCATTACAAGCTAAAATAGTATTATTATTTAATACTTTAATGATCTTATACATATTTATTTTCCCTCTCCTAGTTGCAAATCTTCATAATTGTACTCCCGCTCTTTATTTTACCATATTCTTTTTCAATCTTTAAATCATTTGATAGATTTGTAAATATTAACAAAATACTTTCATCTAAAGCATTTTCTTTAATATACTCTAAATCTGCATTCCAAATTAAATCACCTTTTTGCACTCTTTGATTTAATTTAACTAATATTTCAAAACCAGTTCCATTTAAATTAACTGTATCAGTTCCAAAATGAATCAACAATTCATATCCGTTATCTAATTTCATTCCAATTGCATGTTTTGTTGGATAAATCATTGTTATCTCACCATCACAAGGGGCAACGATCAAACCGTGAAATGGCTTGATCATAACCCCATCACCTAACAGCTTATGTGAAAAAATTTGATCTGGAGCCTGTTCAATTGGCAAAACCTCACCATCAACAATATTGCCTAATTCAAGATTAGTATGATCAGTCTCTTTTTCCAGTTGATAATCATCTAATTCATCAGGAATATTTATTAAATACTCGTCCAGCTTTGATTTGATCGATGATGCTTTAGGACCATAAATTATCTGAACTCCATTTCCTTGCATAACAACTGCCGCTGCCCCTGATTGTTTCAATAAACCTTCATTTACTAATTGATTATCACTAACTGTTGCTCGTAATCTGGTAATACAACAATCTAAGTCAGTAAAATTATCACGACCACCTAGCCCTCGAACAATCAATTGTGACTGTTTGTCAATTTCAATTCCTTTATTTAACAATTTTCGATGACTTGCTTTAGGGTTCTTAAAGATAGATAACTTCATATTATCTATCTCTCTACCTGGAGTCTTCAAATCAAATTTTTTAATTAGATATTTAAAACTAAAATAATAGAGCATGAAATAAATTATTCCAATAGGGATAAGCAATACCCAGCTAGTCTTACTATTACCTTGCAATACACCAAAAACAATAAAGTCAAATAAACCTCCAGAAAAGGTCAATCCCACGGCAATATTAAAAATATGAGCAACCATATAAGCACTTCCTGCTAAGATAACTTGTACCCCAAATAACAGTGGAGCAGCAAACAAAAAAGTAAATTCGATTGGTTCCGTTATTCCCGTTAAGATGCTTGTTAAAGCCGCTGAGAACAACAAACTTCCAATCGCTTTTTTATTTTCCGGCTTAGCAGTCTGATACATTGCCAATGCTGCTCCCGGTAAACCAAAAATCATAAAAATAAATTCACCAGTAAAATATTTTGTAGCCTCGCTACTAAAATGCACAATATTTGGATCAGCTAACTGTGCGAAGAAAATATTCTGACCACCATAAATTACCGCCCCATTGACGACCATTGAACCTCCAATTGCAGTTTGCCAAAATGGTAAATAAAATACATGATGTAAGCCAAAAGGAACCAGTAACCGTTTAATTACACCGTAAACAAAGGTTCCAAAATAGCCTGAGGTTGAGATAAGTTTACCTAATTCATATATACCATTTTGAAAGAATGGCCAAACATAAAACATTACGATTCCCACAAACAAAAAAGTTATTGTTGAAATTATCGGAATAAACCGTTCTCCTTCAAAAAAAGATAACGCTCTTGGTAATTCAATTTGATAAAAGCGATTATGTATATAACTAACGCCAAGACCGACGATTATTCCACCAAATACCCCCATTTCCAATGACATGATCCCACAAACCGCTGTAATCGTTCCATCTAAAACATCAGGATTAATTATTTGATTATCTAAAATACTTCCATTTAATGAAAGCATCCCGCTAATTGTTGTATGCATAACAAAAAAAGCAATAATTGAAGATAAAACGGCTACTTCTTTCGCCTTTTTCGCCATTCCCAACGCTACTGCAGCAGCAAAAATAAGTGGAAGATTGTTAAAAAGGCCACTCCCCACTTTAGTTAAGATTATTAAAAAGTCATGTAAAAAAGTCCCGTTTCCTAAAACTCCCTCTAAATGTAGTGAAGAAATAGTTGTTTCATTAGTCAATGAACTACCAATTCCCAGAAATAAACCCGCAATTGGCAATACTGCAATCGGCAGCATAAAACTGCGACCAATCCTTTGTAAAATCCCAAAAACTCTAGTCTTCATAATCCCTCCGTTATTCCAACATAATTTATTATAACTAAATCGTTCGATCAAAAATTCTTTTTATAATTAAGACCATGATACTTATAATAATCATGATAAAGACTATCTGTCAACAAGAATAATTACTTATTTATACGATATTTACTACTTTTTTTGTCAATTTAAAGAGAAATAATTAAAAAAATAGAATTCTATTTTAATATGCTCCGCTTAAGTAAACAAGGAACATATCATTTTGAATTCTATTTCTTTAATTAAATCAGTTTCTAACATATGCTTTTAATACTTTTATTTCATTTTTATCAAACGGTTCAATAGTAAACTCACCTACTTGAGCTGGTACAATAAAAGTTTCCGCATAATGCACTGTATATGGCTCAAACTTATTTTTAGGACTTTTAATTACTGCACTTTCCCCAGCAACTAAATTCATCATTACCACACTTTTATTAGTTTGTTGATAAATCTTTTGTTTAGTTGTAATAACTCGTGTTTCAATAAATTCTAATTCATGTAATCCGGTTTTAACTTCTGTATATTCATCACTCTTTTCAATTTCTGTAAAATTATTTACCAAATTGGATTCTACCCAAGTAGTTGTTCTTTGATAATCAATTACCTTCTTTCCATCTTCAACATGAATCGGGCGTGGTTTACCATCTAATCCTACACGATCCCAATCCCATAATTTAAAAGTAAAAATATATGGTGTAGCACTTACTTCCAAGACTACACAATTAGCCGAAGAACAATGAATTGTTCCTGCTGGAATTAAGAAATGATCATGCTTTTTTGCTGGAAAAAAATTAATATACTTATCGGCATCAAAACTTTGATTACCCTCATTAGCTCTTTCTAAATCGTTAATAAATTCGTCTGAATTAATATTCTCTTTTAAACCTAAATATACTCCACCTCCATCACAATCAAGGATATAGTAGCTTTCATCTTGCGTATAAGGCATTCCAAAATGGCTCTTGATATATTCAGTTGTTGGGTGTACTTGTAAGCTTAAATTTCCTCCACCCATTGTATCAAGAAGATCAAATCTAATTGGAAACTCTGCCCCAAAACGAGCATAATTTTTTGCTCCTAAAAGCTCTATAGCTTGATACATAACAACATTTAAAGCTGGGGTTGCAATAACAATATCGCCAAACTTCAAATTAATACTATTCTCCTCTGGAACCCCATCAAAACTCCAAGCATAATTAGATTTACTTTTATCTAAATTACAAACCTCTTTCATCCATTGTCCTCCCCAAACCCCTGGATCAAAATATGGTACTAGACGAAATGGTTGATTGCAAACACTTCTTAATGCATTTCGAAACGCAATACCAGTAATCATTTTAGGTTTATTACTGCAATTAGTGTCTAGATATAAATCAATATCTTCAAAAATCTCTCGTTTATGCTTATCGGCAATTCGCCACTCAATAAAATAACCACGCTTATTTTTTATTAGAGGATCTTCATCATAATTACTTTGTTTAAAATTAGGTAATCCAGCCCGATATCTTAATTGAATTTCCCATCGTGTTAGGTCTGCATATATTAATAAATCACCTTTAGTAATTAGACTTGCCCCAAAACCGTATACAAGAACTATTCCTTCTTTATTTTTAACAAACTTTTGTATCTTAGCCAGCTTAGCTTCATCAACATAATCTCTAATAGTTCCATAATACATTACTCCCCTAACACGATCTTCAGTTAGATTCACCTGCATCATTTCTGTCAATTTTTTACCATCATAAAAGATATCTTCACTTAAAATTACGTGTGCTGGAGTCAATTTTTTTATCAATACATTTAATAATTCACGATCATTAATTCCCAAATAACAATCTACAACAACTATCTTTTTATTTCCTAAAGATTCTTTAATTTTCTTATCAATCTGCGCATATCCAGAATATGCATCGTTGTCATAGCCATTTATTTTGATATAGGGGCTATTATCATAATTACTCATTTGCTTTTTGCCTCCTACTCAATCTTATTTATACTCAGGTTCTGTATCTTCAGCTTCAAAACATCGTGTTCTCATTAATTCTTTTACCCAATCGCCTGATTTTTTAATTCTCCGATTCCGATTATTTTCCATATCAATTTCCACAAACCCATAACGATTTCTAAATGCATTAACAGGTGAAAGATTATCTGTAAACGTCCAATTCAAAAAGCCCCGACAATCACAACCTTCGTCAATTGCTTTTAACATCCAAGCCATATGGTCACTTAAAAATTCAATTCGATAGCTGTCCTGAATTTGCCCGCTAGCATCCTTAAACTTATCTTCATCCATTACTCCCATACCATTTTCAGTAATCCAACATTCAATATTTCGATAATCATTTTGAATGATCTTCAGCATATCATAAATTCCTTTAGGATAAATTTCCCATCCTCTTGAAAAATTCATTTTAATTCCTCGTGGACTATATGTTTCATAATATGCAGTTGGAATAAATGGTTTATCTGGATTCCATGCCGTTTCTCTTTGTCGAACCCGTAACGGCTGGTAATAGTTGATTCCAACAACTTCTATTTTATTATCATCAATCTTTTCAAAATCACCTTTAACATATTCAAACATACACTCATGTTTTTTTAATAATTCAAAATATGCTTCATCAAACTTTCCATTTATCAAAGGGTCAGTATATTGTTTATAATTAAACATATCACAAATTTTTGCTGCTTCAATATCTTTAGGATTATTCATACTTTTTGGATAAGATGGTGACGGATTTAAGATTATTCCTACTTTTCCCTGATAACCCATTTTTGCATGGTGCTCGACTAATAAAGAAGTTGCAAGAACACGATGATAATTCATTTGTACTGATTTTTTAGTATTCTCTTCATAAGGCCAAATATTTCCAAATAAATATGCTTCGTTAGGAACTACCGCAGGTTCATTAATAGTCCACCAATATTTAATCTTATCATGAAAAGCCGCCATTACTTTTTTACTATAACCTACAAACAATTCCATAACCTTACGATTATCCCATGTCCCATACTTATTAATAACATACTCAGGAATTTCCCAGTGTTCTAAACAAAGCATTGGCTCAATTCCATTTTCAATTAAACAATCAATTACCTTTTCATAAAATCTTAATGCATCTTGATCAACTTCATTAGTTTCATAATCTGTAATAAAGCGTGACCAATCTATTGAAGTCCGATATACTTGAATTCCTAATTCTTTCATTAATTTAATATCTTCTTCATAACGATTATAAAAGTCTGTAGACTTGATTGTTCCAACTCCATTAAACCATCTTTCTGGTTCAGCTAAATACATCATATCGACAAAATTACGTTGATGTTCTTTTTTCCCTGTCCATCCCTCTGTTTGCCAAGCGGAAGCAGAACTTCCAAATTTAAATCCTTCTGGTAATCTATATAACTTTTTCATTTTATTGCTCCTTCGTTTTAATTTCTTCTTGATGATACGTTTTGTCAATCATTTTAACAAATGGAATGAACATCAAAACTCCTATTGCTAGACAAATTATTTGTACAACTGCTCCCATGATCGAGTTAGTTGCTAAAAATCCTGATAAAACTGGTGGTGTTGTCCATGGTATTGCTACTCCCGTTGGATATGGACATAATCCAAATTTCATAAATAGCCAGGTTATCAGACCAAACACTGGTCTTGATAAAACCCATGGAATAAATAGCATTGCATTCATGACCACTGGTGCTCCAAATACTACGGGTTCTGAAATACAAAAAGTTGCTGGTAAAACTGCTACCTTTCCAACTCCTTTTAATCGGTTGCTTTTTGATACGATTAAGATTGCAATAACTAATGACATAAAAGCAATCATAACAAATAATGCTCTAAATTGATCAGTAATTATATATGGAACAGCATCACCAGCAGTATAAGCGCTCAAATTTTCCATTCCTGCTGTTTGAAGAATTGGATCCATTACCGAACCAACAATTTGATCTCCATGTAATCCAAAAAACCAAAGCAACTGAGCAAGACCTTGAGAAATCAATAACGCTGGTAATCCAGTACCAATTAATAAAAGTGGTTTTTGAATAATTTCATTGACTAGAGCATGAATATTGCCAAATGATGTTAAAGTAAAACAATAATTGATACTGCAAACTAAAACTAATGTAATAATTACAGGAATTAACGATTCAAAAGAACTTGATACCATTGGTGGTACACTATCCGGTAACTTTATTTTTAGTTTACTACTTAAAATCTTGCAATAAACTTTGGCCACCAAGTAACATAAAATCAATGCCACAAACATTCCTTGTGAACCCATATAAGTAGTTGGAATAACTCCTCCGATAACTTCTTCACCCACTGTTATTGATAATGGTGAAACAATCAAAAAAGCTACTAAAGTTGTAATTCCCGCGTATACTTCCTCACATTTTTGTTCTTCTGTTTTAGCATAGTTATACCCCATTAAAAATGCTAAAAACATTGCCACTAAACTTAAAGTTGTCCCTGATAATGGTGATAAAACATTTCCCAGCATTTCTAAAAAGCCCGCTGGTAAAACCTTATCAATAAATGGGAAATTTAATACAATTAATGTAAATGACCCGGCAATAATAAATGGTATTAACGGCATCATTGCCATTCTAATAACCTGAAGAAATCTAATGTTATTAATTTTCTGCCCAATTGGCATTAGCTTTTCTTCCAAAAACTTGCTGAACTTGTCCATTTCTCTTCCTCCTCTTCAACAAATGTTATAACTTTATACCATTATGATAATATACTTTATTTATTATGTCAATATATTTAGCTAAAATAAAAAATGTGTCAAAATGACACATCCCTACTCACATAAATCAATAATTAATTCATATCCTTGTGAAAGATACATAGAATTAGTAAACTCAACTGGAAAGTCATGACAAAATCCTCGCCTTTGCCTATTAATCATTGCTTCATCACCTTTAATTTCAAATAGTTCTTTCTGTTTTTGATTCATTAAGCTAGCACTTATTTTTTCCTTTACATTACTAATTCCATACCCTGCACCCATAAGTTTTTCATACAGAGAACCACTATAATCTCCCTGTTCATCTAAAGGGACAATAGGATTTAAAAAAGTCTCGTGAATTGAAACAACCATATTATTAATACGGATTTCTCTAACTAATCGTAATACTTTATCTTTAGTTGTAATATTAAAAAAATCTGCAATTTCTTGACCAGCATTTACCATTTCAACATTTAAAACCCGACGATTCTTTATATCATTTTTTTCTAACACACCATTAAATGAAGATTTTAGAATAGTCTCTACTTTGTTTTCCTTTTCTAAAACAATCGTCCCTTTTCCTCTTCGTCGCTCTATATAGCCTTCATTAATCAATTTATTCATAGCTTGACGAACAGTCATTCGAGAAACATCAAATTCCTGCATTATTTCTAGATCTGTTGGCATTTTATCACCAGCATTATATTCTTTTGAAACAATTCTATCTAAAAGAATATCGAATAATTGAGCCCATAATGGTTTATCTCCAACATCATATTTTAATTTCATTTTGTTTTCCTCCCACCTATAATAAAATCTATTTAAATTACTAATTTCCCCTATATTATACTAGAGAAACAATTCAGTTTCTATAAATAGTAATAAAAACATAATATATCTATGTTATAACTAATAGAAATAGACACACTTTATTAAATTAAAAAAAAGGCAGCTCAGTGCTATTCACTTTAACTACCTAATTTAGATTACGCTTTTATCGCCGGTTTACCATATTTTTTACAATATATATATCCTGCAATTCCAACGATTACAAAAACAATGGAAACTAATTGTGCCGTCCGTAGACCCATTACATATAAGCTATCAGTACGAAGTCCTTCAATAAAGAATCTAAAGATTCCATACCAAATAAAATAACTAAAGAATTGTTCACCTTGTTTTGTTTGGATCTTCCTAATCACAAAATAGATTAATAAAAATCCTACGATATTAGCAATAGACTCATATAAAAAGGTTGGATGATAGTAATATCCATTGATATGCATTCCTTCAATAATAAAGTTTGGTAAATGCAATGATTTAAGGAAATCTAGACTAACCATTCCACCATATGCTTCCTGGTTGAAAAAGTTTCCCCACCGTCCCAGTGCCTGAGCAATTAAAACACCTGGCATAATTGCATCAGCTGCAACCATGAAATCAATTTTATGTTTCTTAAAATACCACCAGCTAAAAATCAAGCCAACAAAAATCCCACCTTGAATCGCTAAACCACCATGACGAAACATAATGATCTCAAGTGGATTTTCAGCATATAATTCGTTCCACATAAAGATTACATACCATAATCGGGCTCCTAAAACTCCAGTAATCATTAAACCAAAGAAATAGTCTGAAAGAATCTCTTTATTATAACCGATTTTTTTGAAATTATATTGTCCTAGTTTATATGCAATAAAAGCTCCGGTAATAATACAAATTGCATACCAAGCAATGGAAAAAGAACCGATTTGAACGAATGTCTTACCATCTGGAAAAAAAGTCATAACTTACCCCTTATTCTTATCGATATTCTTCAAAATACGATCAACGAATTCTTTGCTAGAATCAACACCGTATTCACGTAAACGCATATTCATTACGGCAGCTTCGATAATTACTGACATACTACGTCCACTTGATACAGGTACAACAATTTTAGGAATCTTAACACCTAAGATTTCTTCAGTTGAATCATTTTCTTCAACCCCTACTCGTGTATATTCACGAGATGGTACCCAACGATCTAATTGAATAATTAAATCAACTTTATCTTTATCGAGAATTGAGCTAATTCCAAACATCTTTGATACATCAATAACACCAATTCCACGAATTTCTAATAAATTAGTTAATACTTCTGGGGCTTTCCCCACAATACTTTGTCCTAAATGATATAATTCAACAGCATCATCAGCAACTAATAAATGTCCTCTTTTTACTAATTCTAGAGCAATCTCAGATTTACCGATACCACTATCACCTTTGATAATAACACCTTTACCGTAAATATTCAAAAAGACTCCATGAATCAGTGTTTCCGGTGCCAGTGCTTCGTCAAGAATATTTGTTAATTCAATTGAAACACGTCCTGTTGCTGATTCGGTAATAAAAATTGGAAAATCTTTTTTTCGAGCAATCTCAATTAAGATTGCTGGACATTCATTTCCTTTAGCAACAATGATACATGGTACTTCATCGTTAATTAAGAAAGGGAATATTTCACGTTGTCTTTCTTCCGACATCTCATTAATAAATGCAGACTCTTTATCTCCAAAAATTATAATTCGTCGAAAATCGCTGTGTTTAAAAAATCCTGCTAATTCAAATCCAGGTCGATTGATCTCAGCCACATAAATTGGCCGCTCTAAAGATTTCTCATCTCCAGTTACCTGAACATAATGCTCATTGTTTAATAATTCACCTACTGTAATTGACTTTGGCATCATTGTTTCCTCCCTATAACATCTTCTTTAAAAAACTTCCAGTATAACTTGCTTCACATTTAGCGACTTTTTCTGGTGTTCCAGCTACAACGATCGTACCACCACCATCGCCACCTTCAGGACCTAAATCAACAATATAATCAGCTACCTTAATAACGTCAAGATTATGTTCAATTATAATGACTGTATCCCCTTGATCAACAATTCTTTGTAATACCTCTATTAATTTAGCAACATCATTGCTATGTAGACCAGTTGTTGGTTCATCTAAAATATAAACTGTTTTCCCAGTTGCTTTTTTTTGTAATTCACTTGCTAGCTTAACCCGCTGAGCTTCCCCACCAGATAAAGTTGTTGCACTTTGACCAAGCTTAATATAGCCTAGTCCAACATCATTTAAAGTCTGTAATTTAGTTTTGATCTTTGGCAAGTTTCCAAAGAACTCCACTGCATCTTCAATAGTCATCTCTAAAACATCATAAATATTCTTATCTTTATAAGTAACTTGCAATGTTTCTTCATTATAGCGTTTACCGCCACATTGTTCACAAGGAACATAAACATCTGGTAAAAAGTGCATTGAAATACGTTTTAACCCATCACCTTGACAAGCTTCACACCGTCCACCTTTAACATTGAAACTAAAACGTCCTTTATCGTAGCCACGCATTTTAGCCTCATTTGTTTGGGCAAATAAATCACGGATATCATCAAACACTCCTGTATAAGTTACCGGATTGGAACGTGGTGTTCTCCCAATTGGATCTTGGCTCACCTCAATAACTTTATCAATATTTTCTAATCCTAAAATATCCTTATGTTTACCGGGCTTTTCTTTCGAGCGATAAATTCTTGCCATCATTGCTTTACCCATGATTTCATTTACAAGAGTACTTTTACCACTACCAGAAACCCCTGTAACCACAGACATACACCCTAATGGAAACTTAACATTGATATTCTTTAAGTTATTTGCAGCAGCACCTTTTACTTGAATAAAATTACCATTTCCTTTACGGCGTTTTTTAGGCACATCAATCTTTAAACGACCTGATAAATACTGCCCCGTAATTGACTTTTTACAATCCATTACTTCTTGTGGCGTTCCAGCTACAATTACTTCACCACCATGCACTCCTGCACCCGGTCCAATATCAACAATAAAATCACTTGCTCGCATCGTGTCTTCATCATGTTCAACAACTAGAACACTATTACCTAAATCACGAATATTTTGTAAAGTGGCAATTAACTTATCATTATCCCGCTGATGGAGTCCAATAGAGGGTTCATCTAGAACATATAAAACCCCAGTTAATCTTGAACCAATTTGTGTCGCTAAACGAATTCTTTGTGCTTCTCCACCAGATAATCCACCCGCTTTACGAGATAATGTTAAATATCCTAATCCAACATCATTTAAGAAACCTAAACGGTCTTTAATTTCTTTTAAAACAAGATTAGCAATCTTCGCTTCATATTCATTTAATTTTAATTCATCAACGAATTTTAAAGCTTTTTCAATTGACATATCGGTAAATTCACTGATATTTAAGCCACCTACTCGTACGCTTAAAACCTTATCATTTAATCTGCGTCCTCCACAAGTTGGACACGTATGTTCAGCCATAAATGAAGCATACCATTCTTTTGACCAAGAAGAAGTCGTTTCTTCAAAACGACGTTTAATCAATGTTTTAACACCTTCAATAGGACGATTAGTTTTAGAAACATTACCACTACTAGAAACAATCTCATAAGAAATTGGTTTATCTGAGCCTTCTAAGATAATTCTTAATTCTTTTTTAGTAAAGTCTTTCAATGGTTTATCTAAATCAATCTTATATGTTTTACATAGGATCAAAAAGCGCTGCCATTCAATTCGGTCAGTTCCTACTGAAGTTTTAAAATATCTAATTCCACCTTGATTTATGCTCAAATCCCAATTAGGAATCAATAAATCATCATCAACTTCATTTTTTATTCCCAAACCGCGACAATCCGGACAAGCTCCTAGTGGATTATTAAATGAGAATAATCTTGGTTCTAGTTTAGGAACACTAAAACCACACTCTGGACAAGCTAAATGCTCAGAAAATAAAGCTTCACTGCCATCACTTAAATTAGCTACAACTACTTCTCCACCTGTTAGTTTTAAACCTACTTCAAGTGAATCAATCAAACGACTACGATAACCTTCTTTTTTGATAATTCGGTCAATTACGACATCAATGTTATGTTTCTTATTTTTATCAAGTTCAATTCCTTCATCTAATAGTTTAACTTCACCATCAACTTGAACTCGAATATAACCATCTTTCAATAAATCCTCAAATAAATCCTTAAAAGTACCTTTTTGATTCTTTACTACTCGTGCTAATACTTGTAATTTACTACCATCTGGATATTTATCAATTGTATCAGCCATTTGTTTGATTGTCTGCGATTCAATCACGATTCCATGCTCTGGACAGTATGCCTTACCAATACGCGCATAAAGTAATCTTAAATAGTCAAAAATTTCAGTAACCGTCCCTACCGTTGAACGCGGATTATTTGATGTTGTTTTTTGATCAATTGCAATTGCCGGTGACAAACCTTCAATACTATCAACATCCGGTTTTTCCATGTTTCCTAAGAACTGGCGTGCATAAGCACTTAACGATTCCACATAACGCCGCTGTCCTTCGGCATAGATTGTATCAAATGCCAGCGATGTTTTTCCTGAACCAGATAATCCCGTCATAATAACTAATTTATTTTTTGGAATCTCGATATCAATATTTTTTAAGTTATTCTCTCTAGCCCCTTTAATGACTAGTTTATCATGTTCCATATTTTACCTACCTTCTACCATCTTTAAGATTGCTGCTTTACTGTGCCCCCGTAATTGAAGATCATAAGCCCAATCTAATAGCTCGCTATACTTGGATGACGGTTCAATCCCTAACGCCTTTAAATCATATCCGTCAACTAATGGCAACTGAGCTTTGGTTGATAGCCGTGCCATCTTTTCTTTCATAACATAATCAAAGCGATTAATATTTTCATGTTCATCTTTGTATCTACCAAGTTTATCACATTTTGTGATTAAAATTAAGTCTTCAATCGTAACTATTCCATCAATTCCTTTAAGAATTTTAAAATAGCTATAATCCTTTGCTTCATTTCTGACCATATTCATTAAATGCATATGATAGAAAATCATTGTTTTAATATATTTTTGTAACTGTTTATCTGGGATAAATGCTTTTACTTCTTGATTAAAAATCTTTACCCCCGCTTCATTATGACCCGGAGCATGACCGTCTTTAGTTGTTACTGTAGCTTTACCAATATCATGTAATAAAGCACTCCACATAAAACCTAATGGATTACTTGTTTTATGGCAGCATAAAGCCGCTAAATCAGTTACTAATAAAGTATGCCGCCATACATCTCCTTCAGGGTGGTAATCAAGCCGTTGCATAGTTTTCGATAATACATCTAAACATGGCCACAAAGCCTTGATCTCCTTTAAAAAAGTTAACCCAATTGAAGGCTGCTGGCTTAAGAGGAGCTTACTATATTCTTGAAATACCCGCTCTTTACTTAGTTTATCCAAACTTTTATTTTGAACCATTTTTTTACACATTAATTTAGTCGCCGTCTCAATACAGAAATCAAGACGTGAAGCAAATTGTGCTGTTCTCAAGACTCTTAACGGATCTTCAATAAAAGTTGTTTCACTAACCATTCGTAATGTTCTTTTTTCAATATCTTCTTGACCATGAAAAAAATCATAGATTTTTCCTGTCTTTATTTCATACATCAACGCATTGATTGTTAGATCACGTCGTGATGCCGCAACTTTTAAATCTAAATTTTGATTTACTGTAACATCAAAATCCTGATGACTCTCACCTGTCTTTATTTCCGTTCTCGGCAAAGCAAAATCAAAATTTGGTAAAACATCTAATTTTAAAATTCCGAATGATTTACCAATACTATTGACATTGCCATAATTAGCTAATAATTCTTCCAATTCATCGACACTAAGCCCATATACCTCAACATCTACATCATGATAATCAACCCTATTGTAGATCAACATATCCCGAACGATTCCTCCAACTAGAAAAGCTCTACCATGGTGCTCGTCTATATCCTTAAAGATCTTTTTAGCAAGTGGACTGAAAGTATACCTATTTTTCACCTTGAAGCTCCATGATGATATCGCGAAGTTCCATCGCACGTTCAAAGTCAAGTACCTTCGCTGCATCTTTCATTTGTTTTTCTAATTCTTGAATCATAACTTGTTTATCTTTCTTGCTTGCTTTCTTACCTTTTTTAACTAGACTTGCAGCATCATCGATGACCTCTTGACCACGAATTGCATCACGAATTTCCTTATGAATAGTTGTTGGGGTAATATTATGTTCTTTATTATAAGCATCTTGGATCTTACGACGACGATTAGTTTCTTCAATCGCATAAGCCATTGAATCAGTAATCTTATCACCATACATGATTACTTCACCATTACTGTTACGGGCAGCCCGACCAATCGTTTGAATCAATGAACGGTTACTTCTTAAGAACCCTTCTTTATCAGCATCAAGAATACATACTAAACTTACTTCTGGTAAATCTAAACCTTCTCGTAATAAATTAATTCCGACTAAAACATCATACTTGCCAAGTCGTAGATCCCTTAGTATCTCGGTTCGTTCCAAAGTCTTTGTGTCACTATGTAGATAAGCTACCTTGATTCCAAGTTCTTTCAAATAAGCACTTAAATCCTCAGCCATTCGTTTAGTCAATGTTGTTATTAGAACTCTCTCATTACGATCTTGACGAATTTTGATTTCACTGATAATATCATCAATTTGATCCTTTGTTGGTCGTACTTCAATAACCGGATCAAGTAGTCCAGTTGGCCTAATAATTTGTTCAACTACTTTATTTTCAACATGTTCTAACTCATAATCCCCAGGTGTTGCTGATACATAAATGACTTGATTTATAATTTTTTCAAACTCTTCGAAGCGTAATGGGCGGTTATCAAGCGCGCTTGGTAATCTAAAACCATATTCAACTAATGTCTCTTTACGTGAACGATCCCCATTATACATTCCTCGAACCTGAGGCAACATAACGTGACTTTCATCGACGATCATTAAAAAATCTTTAGGAAAATAATCAATCAACGTATAAGGGCGTTGTCCTTCATCACGACCATCAATATGCCGTGAATAGTTTTCAATTCCAGGACACATCCCCACTTCCCGCAGCATCTCAACATCATGGCGCGTTCGTTGTTCCAAACGTTCATGTTCTAGTAATTTAGTTTCTGCTTTGAATGTTTCTAAACGATTCTCTAATTCTGCCGTAATCGTATCACAAGCCTTTAAAATTTGTTCTTTTTTCGTTACATATCCATAAGCTGGATAGATCGTATATGTATTGTATACGCCCAAGACATGCCCAGTCAGAGGATCCACTTCACTGATTCTTTCAACTGTATCACCAAATAATTCAATTCTAATTAACCAGCTTTCAGTATGTCCTGGAACTATTTCAATGACATCCCCACGAACTCTAAATGTTCCTTTAGTCTGTTCAATATCATTGCGTTGATATTGCCGATCAACTAAATATGTTAGTAACTCTTTACGATCAATGTCTTGATCGACCCGCAGTGAAAAGATCATTTCTTTGTACTGTTCAGGATTTCCTAATCCATAAATTGAAGCAACTGAAGCAACAACAATGACATCTTCCCGTTCTATTAACGAATTCATTGCCGCACTGCGCAGCATCTCAATTTCATAGTTTGTTTTAGCATTTTTATCAATATATAAATCTCGCCCAGGAATATAAGCTTCCGGTTGATAGAAATCGAAGTTTGAAATAAAATATTCAACTCTATTTTCAGGAAAAAATTCTTTTAATTCCGAATATAATTGTCCTGCCAATGTTTTATTGTGAGCCAAGACAAGTGTCGGTTTATTCACAGCAGCAATAACATTAGAAACAGTGAAGGTTTTCCCAGTACCGGTCCCTCCCAGTAAGACCTGTTCTTTTTTTCCTTCTTTAATTCCTGCAACTAATTGTTTAATTGCTTCCTCTTGATCTCCCATTGGAGAAAACGGAGAAACAAGCTTAAATTTTTGCATTGTAACACCTCCTATAAGTCCTTTCTATTATACCAAGAAAACAGCGAAGTTAAAAGAATTATGCCCATGATGAAAATAACTATGCCAGGCATAGTTATTTTATCAATTCCATTAATTTTTTATACTGATAATCATTATTTTCACTATTAGCATACATGATTACCGCAGCCTCTAATTTCTGCCGATCACTATTAGTATAAATACCATCAACAGTTAAATTATTAGCTTGTTCAAATTGTTTTAAGGCTTCCACTGACTGTTGTGAAAAATATCCATCATTACGTCCACAGTCATAACCTAAAATACTTAACATTTTTTGCATTGAGGCAATTGCTGTACCAACACTATCATATCCCATATCAGTTTCCAGTGCTTTGGTATAAATACCACTTGTATCCGTATTACTTACAGAATAATCAGGTGTCAATCCTTTTCCATTTATCCATGTACCACTTGGTAATAACCATTTTGCATAAGTATATTTTAAGACTGATCCATCACTGAGCTGTTTTTGCGTCTGCGCCGTTCCCTTACCATAAGTTTGATCCCCAACTAATTTATAATTCATTTTTTCTTGTAATGCTCCTGCAACAACTTCTGATGCTGATGCAGTATTTCCATTTACAAGAATATATCCATTTATAAAATTATATTTTTGACAATCTTTAGCCTTGTATTTCTCGATTGCACCGTTTTTAGTTTCCATTTGAAAAAGCAGTTTATCTTCTTTCATAAATAAACTTAATACATCAGTGGCAGCTGTAAGATATCCTCCGCCATTATCTCGCAGATCTAAGACCAAAGTATCAATTTTTTCAGCAGTAAAAGTCTGTAAAGCTGCTTCAATATCATCAGCTGTAGTACTTCCAAAAGTATTAATTTTTACATAACCAAATTTTTTACCATCATTATCTCTTATTTCACTAGTTACCGCACTATCTACATTGGCTCGCTCTACTTCAACTTCTTGTTGTTCAGTATTACGTATAATTGTCAACTTAACTTTAGTATTCGCTTCACCACGAATTAAATCAGAAATTTCATCAGCACTCTTACCAGCAACACTATTCCCGTCAACGCCTGTAATAATATCTCCAACTTGTAAACCACTTTTTTCTGCTGGCGAATTTTTATACACCTGCATTACCATTGTACCTTCACTAACAGTTCGCTGTGCTACACCAATACCTTCATAGTTCCCATCAACGCTTTGGTTATATGTCTTAGATTCTTCATATGTAAAATATGAAGAATGCATATCCCCCAGCGATTCTACTAAAGCGGTAATAGTATTCCCTTTGATGTCAACATCCTTATCATTAGGATTTAACCAAGCTTCATCTAATATTTCATAAGCTTCATCAATAATTGATTCTGCATTTTTGCTAGTACTGTTAGTCGGAACTGTTTTTTTTGCTACATAACCAGATACAAAACCAACTGCCAAACAAACAATCATACAAACAATGAATAGGGTTTCTCTAATATGTTTTGTTTTCTTTGGCTTCAACTTTGGCTCCGGATTATGATTTGGGCGAATAAAGTCTTCCATGTCTACACCTCACATTACTACATTTTAGCATAAAAAATTAATAACTTTTAGTAAAACTTAAAAAACATTATAAAATATTATGTGACAAATTTTAATCATCCCCTGCTGCTCAACAATATTATTAGCACTATCAAGCACGGAATTATTGTATAGGAAAAGCAAAATATCTAGTTCACTGCAAATGATTTGATACTGTTTAATTACATTTTGATATAAATAATCATAAGTTTTTTACATCATTTAGAATTCTTAATAACTTTATCATACATTCTCCAATTAGTTCTATTTTAAACTATATTTTATTACTATATTAAAAAAATATTATACAAAAAAGCTGAAAGTTTCGGAACTTTCCTAATACTTTCAACTCTAGTTTTTAAAATATTCATTTATTCCTAAAACAATTCCCGTAACAATTTTATCTTGATAAGTACTGTCTCCTAATAACCTATCCTCATCTGGATTAGACATAAATCCCATTTCTACTATTGTTACAGGTACTTGACACCAGTTTATTCCACTCATCACATCAGTAATAATAACGCCACGATTTTTGCTGCCTGTTTGATTACAAATACTATTTACAACCGTTTTTGACAATCGTTGAGAAGCTGTAGCAATTTGACTACAATATGGATTAGATTCCGATGGTGCCATAGTTAAAGTTCCATGAATACTACTACTGTCATCACTATTACAGTGCAGTCGAATAAATGCTCCAGCATTATTTTTATTAGCAATCTCCGCACGCTGTTGATTAGAAATATTCACATCTTGACTTGTCCGAACCATAATTACTTGATAACCCGAATCTTCTAATTTTTTTTGTAACTTTAATGCAACTTCAAGATTAATTGCTGATTCTAAATTACCTGTACTTATTCCCGTTGCTCCTGTTGTTACTTTAGCTTTTGTTTGACTAGCTCCAGGTCCAATTGGCTCTTTGTTGCTATCGCCACGTCGTTGATGTCCTGCGTCAATCACAATTACACGACTATCACCAACGATTGGTAATTGAACTGTTCGCAAAGATTCCGGAACAAGTACTTCGCCTTCTTTTTCAACAAATGCCGTTTGTTGAGCTTCAACTGCTTCAGTTTTGATTAATTCAGAATCATTATTTTGTTTACAGCCACTAAAACATAACATAATTAGGAAAATACTGAGTAATTTCTTCATTATTTCACCCACTCTTCCTCATTATATCATAGATTAGCTATTAATAATTGCCTCTAATTCACCATCAATCATCTCTTTTAAAGTTTCACAGCTACGATCAAATTTATGTTGATCTACATTATTTAAATGCAGTGTCATGATCTTACTAATCCCTTGACGATTAATGATTGCAGGTACCCCGATATATAGCCCTTCTTGCTTATATTCACCTTGTTGATATGCAGAAACTGTTAATACGGCATTTTCATCACTTAAAATTGCTGTAATTAAACGATTTAAAGATAGACCTATACCATAATAAGTTGCATTTTTACGTTTAATTATCTCATATGCAGCTTGTTGTACTTCTTTATAAATTTTATGCATCTCGTTCATATCGATATTCATTTCCACAATATATTCCATCATACTCTTGCAGCCAATATAAGTATTCATCCATGGTACAAATGAAGAATCACCATGTTCACCTAATATATACGCATGAATATTTGTTGAGGAAATGTTCAAATATTCACTTAATAAATAACGTAATCTAGCTGTATCTAAAATAGTCCCACTACCAATTACACGGCTTGTTGGTAATCCTGATACTTTTTGGACTACATAACTCATCAAATCAACAGGATTACTTGCAACGATAATAATTCCATCAAATCCACTAGCCATAATTTGCTCAGTAATAGATTTCATAATTTTTGCATTAACACTAGCTAATTCCAATCTTGTTTGATTTGGTTTTTGAGCAGCTCCAGCAGTAATTACAACAATATCAGCATCTTTACATTCATCATAACCACCAGCTTTAACCTTTAAACTACTTTTACTATATGGTAGACCGTGGCTAATATCCATTGCCTCTCCAATTGCTTTTTCTTGATCCACATCTATTAATACAAGTTCATCAATACCACCAGTATTTAAAATAGAATATGCCATTGACATTCCTACAAAACCAGTCCCTACTAATACAACCTTTTTCAAATCATCATCTTGTCTCATTGTTAGTTCCTCCTTACAAAACCATAATAGTATTTATTACTAAAATTGTCATTTGATATGCTCTATTAATTTATTGTACTCATTTATTATAAAATTAAACCAGGATAACAATTCTTTAGTCATAAAATTTCTTACAAATTAATAAGTGGTAACGAATCTTTCTAAATCCATGATAGTATAATAAAAGGTTATAGTATTATTTAATAACATACTATAACCACTATCTTTTAAATAGATTCTTTTTCAACTATAAATAATTTATTTTGTAACCAAAAAGGGTTCTTATTAATTAAGAACCTCTTAATCTATAGCATTACTAATGAGGCTATATAACCAACCACTAAAGCAATAACATACGAAATAAATAATATTTTAAATGTGTCTTTTTTATTCTCATTATATTTTATTAAAGCTAATGTTCCTACACCGGCACTTGTCGTTAAACCTGTCAGTAATGCACCAAAACTTAAACCACCGGACACATATAATTGTGTCAGTATAACTGAACCAGCACAATTAGGGATAAAACCAATAACTCCCGCAATGATTGGCTGGAAGATCCAATTTGTTTTTAAAAGGTTGGTTACTGTTTCTTCACCAATCCCCGCAATAATTAATGTAAAGACGATATTTGTTAATAAAATAAAGATAAAAATATTGAGTGTATGTCGTAAAGCCGGTAACCAAATACCATTTTGACAACCACAATCACAAGGCTCTACTTGTAAATATTCATAATCATCATGACTTCGATGATTCAAACGATCTACTACATAACCGGTAACTGTACCTAAAACAATTTTTAAAACAATTAAAACAACTAACATTTCCCATAAATCAGGATGTACTACTAAAATAGCCAAAGCTTCATCACTTGTGGCAATAAAGATTGATAATAAAGTTCCCATTGTCAAGTAACGCATCGAATATAATCGGGCCGCAATAACTGAAAAACCACACTGAGGGATACTTCCTAAAATCGCTCCGATAAAAGGACCGACTTTTCCAAACTCCATTACCTTATTGACAACATCACGATTAGATATGTATTCTACTAATAAGCAGGCCAAAAATAATACTGGTACTGTCATCAGGGATTCTTGAATTGGTTCTAATAATATTTCCATTAAATCACTCCTATCTCAATTGTTAGACTAGCATAACTTTTATATAGACTTTGTTTAGTTTACCATATTCTTATATAATTTCAAACTTATTTCTCTATTATACGCTCAATTATACAAAAATAAAGCGCTGTTTTTGTCTTAACATAATATTTATAATCCTTATCTTGATGATTTAAGAAATATTAGCTAAAATGGAATCATTAAATAACAAAGGGATCGAGAATAATGAAAATAACAAAAAAGCAGTTAAATAAAATAAAAATGATTGTTTGTGATCTTGATGGCACACTGTTTAACCATAAAAAAGAAATATCATCAGCTACAATCACTTATTTAATTAAATTACAAGAAAATGGTTATACTCTTGTTCTTGCAACAGGTCGCTTCTTTTATGAATTAAAGCCATACATTGAACAATTACAGCTGGAAAAATATCATGGCTATGTGATTTGCTGTAATGGAATAGAGATTTATGATCTTACTCACAATAAGTGTAGATCTTTTTCTTTTTTAGAACAAATAGAAATTAACGAACTACTTCAATTAGCCCTTTATTACCGGTTAAATATACGTGCTAATTTTGATCATAAATATCAAATGATTTTAAATAATTGGCTATACTTTTTAATCCCCTTGATTCGAATATTTACTAAACGTTATCCCGACCTCACTTTTTATAAAAATACTGCTGTAGTACCTTGGAATAAACTTGGAAAAATTTGTTTACTTTCTTCACCTAGAAAATTAAAGCTTTTTGAAGCTGCTGCACAAACAAAATTTCCTGGACTATATCAATATTATTACACCAACCCTTACTGTGTTGAAGTTGTTAAAGCAGAAGTCAATAAATGTTATGCTGTAAAATATTTATGTCAGTTAAATAATTTAAATTTAGAAAATGTCTTAGCTTTTGGAGATAGTGGTAATGATGAAGAATTATTAAACAATGCCGGTATTGGGATTATTATGAAAAATGGTCTTTCCTCATTAAAGAAAAAAGCTACCTATCTTACTTTCAAAAACAATCGACATGAGGGTGTCTTAAATATGTTAGAATATTTATTTGATGATCTTATTAAAGATAAAAATTAGGCTAACAGCCTAATTTTTTATGACAACCGATTTTTAAAATCACAATAATTGAATTCTTTGATTATTTTAAGTTTTTCTTTTTGTTTTAAAACAATACTAGGTAAGTTCATCCCATTAAAAGTATTATTTTTTACCATTGAATAAATTGCCATATCTTTAAACCATAACTGTTGTCCTACCTGTAAAGGCTGGTCAAATGAATAATCACCAATAATATCTCCAGCTAAACAAGTTGGTCCTCCTAAGCGATATGTGTATGTTTTAACATTTGGTAGTGCACTATCGATAATTTCTGGTCGATACGGCATCTCTAATACATCTGGCATATGACAAGCTGCTGAAGTATCCATAATTGCGATAGCCATACCATTGTGGGTAATATCTAGAACACTGGAAACTAGAAACCCAGCATTTAAAGCCACAGCTTCACCTGGCTCTAAATATACTTGTACTTGATATTTTTCTTTTATTTCATTAATAATTTTTATTAATTTTTCAAGATCATAGTCTTTACGAGTAATATGATGACCACCACCAAAATTCAACCATTTCATTTGTCCTAAATACTTACCAAATTTTTCTTCAACAGCCCTAATAGTAGTTATTAAATCATCGCTGTTTTGTTCACATAGAGTATGAAAATGCAGTCCCTCTATTCCCTCAAGCAGTTCTTCCTTAAAGTTTTCTAATGTTACCCCCATTCGTGAAAACTTTGCGCAAGGATCATAGATTTCATGACCTATTTGAGTTGAACATTCAGGATTGATTCTAATTCCACATGAAGTACTTGTTTGTTTTGCTAGATTTTGATATTTTTGCCACTGATTAAATGAATTAAAGACTACATGGTCACATATATTCATGATTTCTTCAATTTCATCATCACGATAGGCGGTACTAAAAACATGATTTTCTTTATGCATCTCTTCATAGCCAAGCTTAGCTTCATATAGTCCACTAGCAGTTGTCCCATCTAAATATTCAGCTATTAGAGGGTAAACACTGAACATTGAAAAACATTTTTGAGCCAATAGAATTTTACAACCAGTTCGTTCTTTAACCGTATGAAGTATTTTTAAATTTTTTTCTAATAATTGTTCATCAATTAAATAATATGGTGTCTTCATTAATCTACTAATACCGGATTATGATCTTCAATCCATGGCAATCCCCATTTATTTAATGCTTCCATAAATGGATCCGGGTCAAATTCTTCAACATTATAAACACCGGCTCTCTTCCATTGACCTTGTAATAACAGCATCGTTCCAATCATTGCCGGAACTCCTGTAGTATAACTAACGGCTTGAGACCCAACTTCCTTATAACATTCTTGATGGTCGCATACATTATATAAATAATATTTTTTTTCTTGACCGTCTTTTTTCCCTTGATAAATGCATCCAATATTTGTTTTGCCAACTGTTCGTGGTCCTAAGCTGGCAGGATCTGGTAGAACTGCTTTTAAAAATTGCAATGGAATAATCTGTTTACCTTCATATTCAATTGGTTCAATCGATGTCATTCCTACATTTTCTAAGCACTTTAGATGTGTTAAATAGCTTTCGCCAAAAGTCATAAAGAATCTAATTCGTTTGATTCCCGGAATATTTAAACCCAATGACTCCAGTTCTTCGTGATGCAACAAATACATATCTTTTTTACCAACTTGGGCAAAATCATATTCACGTTTAATTTCCATTGGTTTTGTCTCTACCCAATGTCCATCTTCCCAATAACTTCCGTTGGCAGATACTTCGCGAATATTAATTTCTGGATTAAAATTTGTTGCAAATGGATATCCATGATCCCCACCATTACAGTCTAAAATATCAATATAATTAATTTCATCAAATTCATGCTTTAAAGCGTAAGCACTAAATACACCTGTTACCCCAGGATCAAAACCACATCCAAGAATCGCTGTTAATCCCGCCTGTTCAAATTTTTCACGGTATGCCCATTGCCAGCTATACTCAAATTTTGCTGTATCTTCCGGCTCATAGTTAGCGGTGTCTACATAATGACAACCAGCTTCCAAACAAGCATCCATAATTTTTAAATCTTGGTATGGTAATGCAAGATTCAAAACTACCTCTGGTTGGAAATCTTTCATTAAAGCAACTAGCTCTTCAACATTATCAGCATCAACTTGTGCTGTATGAATAATTGTTTTTGTTTTCCCATCTAACTGCGCTTTTAGTTTATCACATTTACTTTTTGTTCTTGACGCAATCATAATTTCTTCAAATATCTCACTGTTTTGACAACATTTGTGAATCGCTACTGTTGCAACTCCACCACAACCAATAATTAACGTTCTTTTCATTTATTTTCTCCTTTATTCATTGCTAATAATAATTCCCTTAATACTTTGCAAGCGACTGCCGTTGATCCTCCACTTTGATCATAAACAGGTGATAATTCATTAATATCCATAGCTACTACATTTAGCTCACTTACAACAATCATCGCCTCTAATAGTTCCATAAAAGTCACGCCTCCTGCTTCGGGCGTTCCTGTTCCTGGAAATACACTGGGATCCAAGACATCTAGATCAATTGTAAAATACACCGGATACCCGCGGCATGCCTCAATTGCTTTTGATAGTCCTGTAAAATTAAATTTATTTAAATTAGTATGTTCTCTAGCAAAGCAAAACTCTTCTCGTTCACCACTACGAATTCCAAATTGATATATTTTATTATCACCAATTAAATCATATATTCGTCTAATCACAGAAGCATGGGAAAGTTTTTCACCTAAATACTCATCACGTAGATCGGTATGAGCATCGAAATGAATAACACGTATCTCTGGATATTTCTCAAATACTGCCTCAAAAGCTCCTAACGTAACAAGATGTTCGCCACCAATCATACATGGTAATTTATTTGCTTTAATAATTGTTTTTGTTGTTACTTTGATTATATCTAATGCTTTGCGGGGATTTCCAAATGGTAATTCAAGATCACCACCATCAAAAACTTTAATATCTTCTAAATCTTTATCCTGATAGGGACTGTATGTCTCTAGACCAAATGACTCTTGGCGCATTGAAGATGAAGCAAAACGAGTTCCCGGTCGATATGAGGTGGTACTATCCATTGGGGCTCCAAAGATTACACACTCAGCTTCATCAAACGATGCCTCTAGTCCAATAAACGTCTGTATATTTTTATTCCACATCTCTTAATAACTCCTCTACATAATTTGGTAATGCAAACGAACCTACATGAATGCCGGTATTATAATACTTTGTTTTCATCCCTCGAGCATTCCATTTTGTTTTTTGAAAATCTTTGATGGGATGATATTTTTTTGAAGCAAAACCAAATAACCAATGCCCTGAAGGATAGGTAGGGATATGCGCTTGATAGACTCGAGAAATCGGAAAACTTTCAACAATTCGTTTATGAGCCCGTTGCATTGCAACAGCATCTTCTTGATAAAAAGGACTTTCATGTTGATTAACCATAATTCCTGTATCATTTAATGCTTTATAACAGTTACCATAAAATTCCTTTGTAAATAGTCCTTCACCCGGTCCAAAAGGATCTGTTGAATCAACAATGATCAAATCATATTCATTTTCTTTACCTCTAACAAACTTTAACCCATCTTGATAATAGATTTGTAATCGCGGATCATCAAAACAACATGCTGTCATCGGTAAATATTTTTTACTTACTTCAACAACTAACTCATCTATTTCAACCATATCAATCTTTTCAATCGTTTCATAACGGCATAATTCTCTAATTACACCCCCGTCTCCTGCTCCAATTACTAATACTTTTTTGACTTCAGGATGAACAGCCATAGGAACATGAACAATCATTTCATGATAAATGAACTCATCTTTTTCCGTTAGCATCATATAACCGTCTAGCGCTAAAAATCGTCCAAATTCTTTTGAGTCAAAAATATCAATTTTCTGGAATTCACTTTGACCACTAAATAACTGACAATCTACTTTAATCGAAAAATTCACACCATTTGTATGTCTCTCCGTAAACCATAATTCCATTTATTTCATCTCCCCTTTAAAACATTAAGTTTATTTATTGCCATATCTTCAGGACCAGTCATAAAGCACCCTTTTTCTTTAGCATATTGAATATAATCTAGAATTTCTTTCGTGATCCTTTCACCCGGTGCTAAAATTGGAATTCCCGGAGGATAACACATAACAAATTCACTGCAGACTCGATCAATACTTTGATAAAGCGGCAACGATTCTTTTTCTCCATAAAAAGCTGCTTGAGGAGAAATAACTACTTCAGGATTAATATATTCATGATCAAACATTCCTGTCCGATCCTTCTTAAACCGCCGGCGTATTTCCAAAAGTGCTCCGATTAAACGCTCAATATTTGCTTCACTATCACCGACCGAGATATAAGCAAGAATATTTCCAATATCACCAAATTCAATTTGAATCCCATACTCATCTCTTAATAAATCATATACTTCGATTCCAGCCAATCCGATATCAAGTGTAAATATTGATAATTTCGTTACATCAAAATCATAAACACTATCCCCATTGATCAATTCCTTACAATAAGCATAATAATCACCAATTTGATTGATTTCTGTGCGTGCGTATCCCGCAAGGCGACGAACCCTGTTAAAAATCTCATTACCATGTATAGCTAAATTTTTACGTGACATATCTAGACTCGCCATCAATAAATACGAACCGCTTGTTGTTTGTGTCAAATTAACAACCTGACGTACATAATCAGCATTTACATTTTCTCCTAACAGTAAGAAAGAGCTTTGCGTCAAGCTTCCACCTGATTTATGCATACTGACACTCGCCATGTCTGCTCCAGCCTCCATCGCTGACATCGGTAAATCATCATTGAAATAAAAGTGTGTTCCATGTGCTTCATCTACCAAAGCAAGCATATTATGCTTATGTGCCAATGCAACAATCGCTTTTAAATTTGAACATATCCCATAATACGTAGGATTATTTACTAAGATTGCTTTTGCATCGGGATTATCTTTGATTACTTGCTCTACTTGATCAAGTGACATACCTAGAGATATTCCTAATCGTTTATCAACATCAGGATTTACATAAATCGGAACCGCCCCAGTCAAGATCATCGCATTAATGGCACTACGATGGACATTACGTGGCATAATAATTTTTTCTCCTGCTTTAACACTTGCCATAATCATACTTTGAACTGCTGAAGTCGTTCCGCCTACCATAAAAAAAGCATGAGCGGCACTAAAAGCATCAGCTGCTAATTCTTCTGCTTCTTTGATTACCGAAACTGGATGACATAAATTATCCAATGGCTTCATTGAATTAACATCGATACTCATACACTTTTCACCTAAAAAATCTGTCAATTCTGGATTTCCTTTACCATGTTTATGGCCAGGAACATCAAAGGGAACTAAACGTTCTCTTTTCATTTGCTGTAAAGCTTCATAAATAGGCATTCTACTTTGATCTAATTTCATATTGCCTCCTAAAAAATATTACTTCCACTGTAAATCTCAATCATTTCTTGTCGTAAATTATTCGTTATCTCAAGTCTTACCTTTGGCGGCAATTCATAGATATCTGTTTTAAATAAGTAATTTTGTAAATCAATTTCTTTGATTAACATCTTCGTATGGTACAAATTAGCCTGATATACATTAATATCTGTAGCATCATAGTTAAGTAATGTTTTAACATCAATAAACTGTTGAATCGAAGTCATTGGGCTATCCATAAAAAGTTTCTTTCCCTTAATATCCCGAGTAAAACCGCGGACCCGATAATCCATTGTAATGATATCAGAGTCAAAGCTGCTAATTAAAAAATCTAACGTTGACAACGGTGATATTTCTCCACAAGTAGCCACATCAATATCTACCCTAAATGTCGCAATACTTGTTTCTGGATGATATTCAGGATACGTATGAACAGTAATATGACTCTTATCTAAATGCCCTAAAATAACTCGATCATCAACTTCTTCCATTTTTCCTTGACGACTTTCTAACATCTCTTCTTCCGCTAATAACATTGTTACACTGGCGCCTTGGGGATCATAATCTTGTTTTGAAACATTTAATACATGGGCTCCGATCATATTAGCTACTTCATAAAGAATATCAGTCAATCGCTTTGAATTATACTGCTCATCAATGTAAGCAATATAATCTTTTTGTTCCCTCTGACCTTTAGCATAGCAAACATCGTAAATATTAAAACTTAATGATTTAGTTAGGTTATTAAAACCATATAATTTTAATTTCTCATTCATACCAGTTTCCCCTTCTCCATAAAAAAACTCAAGCAGGTACAATCCCACTTGAGTATCAATACGACATATTATTAGAACATCAAAAAATATCCTATATTATTAGCGTCAGAGTCTATATAGCAAGAATTACTTTTACTACTCTTATTGATTGTTTCACAAGTGTGATGTGCCTAAGCACACGGTTGTATAGTCACCAACTCAATGCTAAGGAATTTAGCATCAACTTATAAAATTCGAACTTTCGTTCTATCAATAAGGCAACAAAGTTGCCGGTCCGGCCTTTGACCTAGCTGTCCGTATGGCTTTAACTCCTAAGAGTGGTCAAAAGATTCCCGCAAAATAGATAACTCCTTTTGCAATATCTAAATTATAAATCATTAGTTTTTAAAAAGCAATCCTAATTTTATAAAATAAAATTTATTGTTTAATATACTAAATATTTTTGATAAAAATATAATTATAATAAATTTCTTTAAAAAGAATAATTAAATTAATAAAACTAGGATATTCAACATATTTATAAAAAAATCCAGGCTCTCACCTGAATCATTTTATAAACCTTTTGTATTATATTTTAAACAAAATAATATAAAATAAAATTGTTATAAGGACACTATAAAGTGTCCCAATCAGATAATATTCGGCAAAATCACTATCTTCTGCAATCTTATTATAACATGCAATCGACTTTGCTGTTAATACTAGTTCTTAGTATCCCCAATAATTACTGTATACATATTAATCACTTTCTTGATATTATTGTAACTTAATCAGTTTAATTTATCAATCAAATATAATTTATAATTAATTAAATACCGTTTATATTAAAAAGTCTAACCTAAGTCAGACTTTTATAATTATAATTCTTTAACATTTATTCTAGTAATTGCCTTTTTAAGTGCAATTTCAGCCCGCAATAAGTCAGTTTTTTCGGTTACTTCCTTAATTCTTTGTTCCGCCCGACGTTTAGCTTCTTTAGCACGGTTCAAATCAATTTCCTCTTTAGATTCAATTGAATTAGCAATTATTTTTGTTTCATCATCATTAACATATATAAATCCACCACCGATGGCAAATATATGACGTTGTTTATCAATGATATAACTCATCTCCGAGATTTCAATCCCGCTTGCTAAAGGCATATGATGAGCTAAGATTCCTACCTGTCCTGCTGTTGTGCGAAGATTTAACTGATTAACTTCCACTTCTTGGTAGATACCACTTGGTGTTACTATCTTAAGCTTAAATTTAGTCATTTGCTAATGTCTTCGCTTTTTCAATAGCTTCTTCAATTGTACCTACATTGTGGAATGCTTGCTCTGGTAAATCATCATGCTTACCTTCCAGGATTTCTTTAAATCCTTTGATTGTATCAGCAACACGGACATATTTACCATCCATACCAGTAAACTGACTAGCTACTGTAAATGGTTGTGATAAGTAGTTACGGACACGACGAGCCCGAGCTACTGTTAATTTATCTTCTTCACCTAACTCATCCATTCCTAAAATAGCAATAATATCTTGTAATTCTTGGAACCGTTGTAAGATTTGTTGAACCCCATGGGCTACCTCATAGTGTTCAGTCCCTACAACTAATGGATCAAGGGCTCTTGATGAAGAATTTAATGGATCTACGGCAGGATAAATTCCTAAAGCCGCAATTGAACGATCTAATACTACTTTAGCATCAAGATGAGCAAATGTTGTTGCTGGAGCAGGATCAGTTAAGTCATCAGCAGGTACATATACCGCTTGAACTGAAGTAATAGATCCTTTTTTAGTTGATGTAATCCGTTCTTGTAAAGCACCCATTTCGGTTGCTAAAGTTGGCTGATACCCAGCTTGTGATGGTACCCGTCCAAGTAAGGCAGATACTTCAGATCCAGCTTGAGTAAAACGGAAAATATTATCGATGAATAATAAGACATCCTGACCTTGTTCATCACGGAATTCTTCTGCCATAGTAAGACCCGTTAAAGCAACTCTTAAACGAGCTCCTGGGGGTTCATTCATCTGTCCAAATACTAGTGTTGTTTTAGATAAAACACCACTTTCCTTCATTTCATAATATAAATCATTACCTTCACGGCTACGTTCACCAACTCCAGCAAAAACTGATAAACCACCATGTTCTGTAGCAATGTTATTAATGAATTCTTGAATCAATACTGTTTTACCTACTCCGGCACCACCGAATAATCCAATCTTTCCACCTTTGATAAATGGGCAGATCAAATCAACTACTTTAATTCCCGTTTCAAGAATTTCAGTTTCTGTTCTTTGTTCGGCATATGTCGGTGCAGATCGGTGAATTGGCATTTTCTTAGTGCTATCACCTAATGCTTCTTTACCATCGATTGGTTGTCCTAAAACGTTGAACATTCTTCCTAGAGTTTCATTTCCGACAGGTACAGAAATTGGATTTCCCGTATTAAGAGCATCCATTCCTCGTTTTACCCCATCAGTTGGTCCCATTGCAACACAACGAACTACATCATCTCCGATATGTTGAGCGACTTCAACTACTAGAAGTTCATCACCATTTTGGATTTCAATCGCCGTATTTAATGCTGGTAAATTGTTATCACCATCAAATTGGATATCAATTACTGGCCCTTTGGCACTAATTATTTTACCAATATTTTGTGACATACGGCACCTCCTTATTGTGCATTAGCTCCTGCTACGATTTCACTAATTTCATTAGTAATCGCAGTTTGACGAGCTTGATTGTATTTTAATAATAATTGTTCTGTAAGTTCATCGGCATTATCATTAGCATTTTCCATTGATGTTCTTCGTGCGGCATTTTCACTTGTAGCTGATTCAATGATATAACCATAAATCACTGCTTGAAGATACATTGGAATCAAACTGTCTAATACTTCCTCTGGACTTGGTTCAAATAATGTTGATTTCTTTGAGATTTCAATATGATCAAAATCACTTGGATCAACAGGTAATAACGTAACAATTCTTGGTCTAAATGTTAAGTTATTAACAAACTCCGTATAAACAATCTTAATTTTACTAATTTCTTTTTCACGATACATTTTAGTTAATTCAGCAACTAACTTAGTTACATCTTTAAAATCAAAAGTTGTATTTAAATCATCAAACTTATGATCCGTTACCCCTTGATGATTTTTTAATAAATAACTAGTTGCCTTTGAACCAATACTATAAACATAATCACCTGGTTTGATTGCACCTTTAATTTCTTTAAAGATATTGGCATTATATCCACCACATAGTCCTAGACTTGAAGCAATAACAATAAATACTTCTTTTTCAATATCTTTATTTTCAACTAAATAGATACTATCATTATTACCCTTACAATTAGCTAAGATCTCCGCTACAGTTTGAGCAACATTAGTATAATAAGGTTTCGACTGTTCTAATTGATTTCTTGTTTTACGAAGTTTAGAAGTTGCGACTAATTCCATTGCTTTAGTAATTTTTTTAGTCGATTCAACTGATTTAATTCTCCGCTTAATTTCTTGCATTCCTCCAGGCATAGTTAACTACCCCTTTGTTTGAGTTTTTTCGAATTGTGTTACAAAAGCACTCATAACATCTTTCATGCGTTTTTCTAAATCAGCAGAAATTGCTTTTTGTTCATTGATTTCATCAATAATATCTCTTTGCGTCATATTAATATGTTCAACTAACTGATCCATAAAAGCAGACACCTGTTCCACTTCTAATGTCTTAGTAAATCCATATTTTAAAGCAAATAATGTAATTACTTGCGTTGATACAGTTCGTGGTGAATATTGTGCTTGTTTTAAAACCTCACGCACTTTTGCACCATGATCTAAAGTTGCTTTCGTAGCAGCATCTAAGTCTGAACCAAATTGAGCAAATGCTTGCATTTCAGCATACTGCGCTAATTCAAGTTTTAGTGAACCTGATACTTGCTTCATTGCTTTGATTTGTGCAGCTGAACCAACCCGACTTACCGAAAGTCCAGTATCAATTGCTGGTCTAAATCCAGCATTGAATAATTCTTGTTGTAAGAAAATTTGTCCATCTGTAATTGAAATTACGTTAGTTGGAATATATGCTGAGATATCACCTGCTTGTGTTTCAATAATTGGTAAGGCTGTGATTGAACCCCCACCATTCTCTTCATTTAAGCGGCATGCTCTTTCTAATAATCTCGAATGTAAATAGAAGACATCTCCAGGATAAGCTTCACGCCCTGGTGGTCTTTTTAATAATAATGATACCGTACGATAAGCAACGGCATGCTTAGATAGATCATCATAAACAATTAAAACATCTTTACCTTGATCTAACCATTCTTCAGCAATTGCACATCCTGCATACGGTGCAATATATTGCACTGGTGCAAGTTCACTAGCAGATGCTGACACAACTGTTGTATATTCCATTGCGCCACCTTTACGTAACTTTTCAACAATTTGGGCAACAGTTGAATTCTTTTGTCCAATTGCTACGTAAACACAATAAATATCTTGATCTTTTTGATTTAAAATAGTATCGATTGCAATCGCAGTCTTTCCTGTTTGACGATCTCCAATAATCAACTCACGTTGACCCCGACCGATTGGAATAATTGCATCAATCGAAGTAATTCCTGTTTGTAGCGGTTGGTCAACTGACTTTCTTGTCATAACCCCGCTGGCAACTCTTTCAATTGGGCGAGTATGTGCTGTAATGATTTCTCCATTACCATCAATTGCTTGTCCTAAAGGATTTACAACTCGACCTAACATCTCATCCCCAACTGGTATTTCCATAATCTTTCCAGTACGTTTAACTTCGTCTCCTTCTTTAATCGTACTTTCAGATCCAAGTAGTACGGCTCCGACGCAATCTTCATCTAAGTTCATTACCATTCCATAAACATCATTAGGGAAGGCAAGTAATTCACCTAGCATGGCATTATCTAAACCATGAATTAAACTAACACCATCGCCAACAGTCATGACTGTTCCAACGTCTTTAAGTTCGATTACATCATCAAAGTGCTTAATTTGTTCTTTAATTAAAGCACTAATTTCATCTGGTCTAAGCCCCACTATTTTCACCTACTTTCTTAATAGTTCTTTTTTCAATAATGCAACTTTGTTTTTGATAGAGCCATCAAAAACACGATTATTTATTTCGACTTTAATTCCACCAATCAGTGATGGATCATTAACTACTCTTAAACGAATCGTTTTATTTTCCTTTTTACTTAAAGCATCTTCCACTTCTTTAACTTCTTGCACACTGATATCATAGTTAGCATATAAAATACCTTCTAAGATTCCAAAATGCTCATTCGTTAACGCTTTAAATGCTTCAATTATTTCCATAACGTAACGCATTCTTCTTTTTCTAACTAAAAGTTTTAGAAAATTAACGACATAATCATTAACCTGTCCTTTAAAACTCTTATCTAATAATGCACATTTAGCTTCATCTTCTATTAAAACATGACTAAAGAACGGAACAAAACTTGGATCACTTTCAAAAACAGTTCTAATTAAATCAATATCTTTAGAATATGCTTCAACTTGATTCATCTCTTTAGCTAAATCAAATAGTGATTCTGCATATCTTACTGCTACTGCATCCATTAGTTAACCACTTCTTCAACAAAGTCTTCAACCAAAGCTTTGTTAGTCTTTGTATCCATTTCTTTGTTCATAACTTTAGTCGCTACATCAATCGCAACCTCAACAATTTCTTGTTTCATCGCTGCTTTTGCCTGCGCTTTTTCAGCCTCAATCTCACGACGTGCTTGATCTAGTTTAGCTTTATATTCCTGATTAGCTTGTTCTTGAATCGTTGCCTTTGTTTTTAAAGCATCTTCTTTAGCTAAATTAACAATTTCACGATATTGAACTGCCGCTTGGCGTGCTTGTTCTTCACTTTCTTCCATCAGTGCTCTAGCTTTTTCATTCATATCTTTAGCTTCGTTTACAGTTCCTTCAATAAATTCTGCCCGTTTAGCAAAATAATTTTGAACGGGAACCCATAAATACTTTTTAAAGACAAGAAGTAAAACTCCTGTTGAAAGTAATTGAATAATAATTGTAGTTACATTAGGGAATAATTTCGATGCTATATCTGGCATACGTATTCCTCCTTAGCTAATATTAGTATACAAATAATAAAATTAATGAAATTAATAAACCATAGATAGCTGCAGTTTCAGTTAATGCAATCCCTAGAATCATTAACGTTCTAATTTTACCTTCCATTTCAGGATTTCTACCTAAAGCTTCTACCGCCTTACTCGCACAAATTCCTTCTCCGATACCTGTTCCTAAACCAGCACATACTGCAATACCTGCACCAATTGCAATTAAACCTACATCTGTCATAATTTAAATTTCCTCCAATATTTTCTATATATTTTTTTGTAATTTATATCTAACTAGGATACCTAGATTAGAGCTTACTCGTCGTCTTCGTTTTCCATCATAATTAAGATTGATGATAAAGTTACGAAAACTAATGTTTGGATACACCCTGCAAAAATATCAAAATAACAATGGAATACAGGGGCAATAATTGGACCTAAAAAGTTAAAGTTGATTACATGGAATGAAATCCATGCTGTAAATTGATAAATCAACGTCATTAAAATAGATCCACTCAAAATATTTCCAAATAAACGCATTGAAATTGAAATTAATGGTGATAAGACACTTAAAATATTAGTTGGGGGCCACACAGTATCCCACACATATTTAAAAAATCCCTTTTTCTTCAACGCATTATATTGAATCAATATAAAAGTAATAAATGTCATCGCAAAGGTAATAGAGTAGTTTGAGGTTGGTGATTCAAACCCAATCAAACTTGATAAGTTACTGACCAATATGTAACAAAATACCATTGCAAAATATGGATAATAGTTCTTGGCAAATTTCTTAGGCATGATTGATTTCATATAATCATCAATAGCTTTAACTCCCGTTTCAACAACCAATACAATTCCTTTTGGTTTGACAGTTGGATCCGCCAATGCTACTTTTTTTCCAGCATAGACAAAGAACACGCCTAAACAAACCATAATGACTAGTGAATAAATTAATTCTACTTGAATTGTCACTCATTTCACCTCCTTAAAATATTTAGCGTTTTATATATCCTAAAATATTGATCGTAATCTTGGTCACAAAATATCCAAAGAAAACACTGATCAAATTAAAGATATCATCAAATTTGATTGCTAGCATGAAACCTGCAATATACAATAACATCTTAGCTATAAACATCATTACAACAAATCGAATCGCCTGACCCATTTTTAAGATCACATCACTCATTACAATGATAATATAGAATGATAAAACGCTGACCGCATATCCTAAGATAAATCCTAGTGGAAAACTAATTTGTTTTAGGACAAATCCTACGATAGAAAAGATAATTAATCCGCCAATAAATACTTTTACGGATTGTTTTAAAACATCTTTTTCGTTCATTCTTTACCTGCTCCTAAAAGTATTTTAATAACGTAGCCAAAGGCTAAAAACAATAAAATTAGTAGAATCGTGGGATGGGTATTAAAATACTTATCTAAGCGCAGCCCAACAATTACAGCTAATAGAAATGCTCCAATTACCTGAAAACCCAATTGTAGGCAAAAGAATAAATCTTTTAACATTTTCTTCTTATCTTGATCCATAATCCCTCTTGTATTCTACTATAGTCTTTTGGTTATGTAAACTTCTTATAAAAATTTGTAATAATTATTTAACACTATGATAATTTATTTATAGAACAAGTATTTCAGTACTAAACACTATAATTAATTTCATAATTAGACGTTTTAACCACTTTTGAAGTATCTCAAATATTAATCAGTACCAAATAAACGATCACCGGCATCACCTAAACCAGGCACAATATAGCCTTTTTCATTAAGTTTTTCATCAAGCGTCGCTAAAATCAATTCAACATCAGGATGATCTTCTTCAATTACTTTAACACCTTCAGGGGCACCTACTAAACAGACTAAACGAATATCTTTAGCACCACGGGCTTTAATATTTGTAATCGCTGCACTAGCACTACCACCAGTTGCTAACATCGGATCAACAATGATTACGATAGAATCTTCTAAACCACTAGGAAATTTAGCATAATACTCTTCGGGAATTAAAGTTTCCTCGTTCCGAGCCATTCCTATATGACCAATCTTAGCAGTCGGTATAATTCTTCTAAAACCATCGACTAAACCAATCCCCGCTCTTAAGATTGGAACAAGAATAATTTGTTTTTTCAATTCTTTTCCAATCATTGGACAAATTGGTGTGACGATTTCCTTATCAACTAATGGTAATTCTTTAGTTACCTCATAAGCCATTAACATTGCAATTTCGTCTAGGTTATCTTTAAATACGATTGTTTTCGTATCTTTATCACGCATAATCGTTAATTTATGATCAATTAATGCATGATTGAGGATGGTCGTTGCCATATAAATTCACTCCTTAAATGTATTTTATATCATGATACATTTCTACTTTATCAGTTAATGCTCTAACTCTCTTTAAGCATTCTTCTTTGATTTCATCAGTTTCTTCATTTTTTAAGCGATAAGCAATAATCTTACCTACTTCTCTAAAATCTTCTTCTGTAAATCCTTTAGTAGTCATTGCAGGGGTCCCAACCCGAATACCACTTGCTTTAAATGGTTTTTCTGTATCAAATGGGATAGCATTTTTATTTGCAGTAATATTAATTTCATCTAATAAACGTTCTGCTTTTTTACCTGAAATACCGCAACTTGCTTTTACATCAATTAAAATCAGATGATTATCAGTTCCGTCAGCAACTAATCTGAATCCCTCTTCTTTTAATGCTGTTTCTAATGCTTTAGCATTTTTAATTACTTGAGCTGCATATTCTTTAAATTCTGGTTGCATTGCTTCATAAAAACAAGCGGCTTTAGCAGCAATAATATGCATCAATGGACCACCTTGCATTCCTGGGAACACCGCACGATCAATATCAGCTGCATATTTTTCTTTACACATAATTACCCCACCACGAGGTCCACGTAAAGTTTTGTGAGTCGTTGTTGTTACAATATCAGCATGAGGAAATGGTGATGGATGCAGTCCCGCTGCCACTAACCCTGCGATATGTGCCATATCAACCATAAACATCGCCCCAACTTCATGCGCGCATTTTGCCATGTATTCAAAATCAATCGTTCTAGAATATGCACTAGCACCAGCTACTACTAATTTTGGTTTGACCTCTTGGCATTTTTTCTTAAAATCTTCATAATCAATAGTTTCAGTTTCTTTAGTTACCCCGTAACTGTGGAATTCATAATTGATTCCTGAATAATTTAATGGATGTCCATGTGTTAAATGTCCACCATCAGCAAGAGACATTCCTAATACCTTATCACCATGATTTAATAACGCCATATATACCGCTGTGTTTGCTTGCGCTCCACTATGAGGCTGAACATTAGCATACTCAGCACCATAAATCTTACATAGTCTTTCTTTAGCTAGTGTTTCCACTTCATCAACAAATTTACATCCACCATAATATCTTTTTCCTGGATAACCTTCTGCATATTTATTAGTTAATACAGTTCCTGCCAATTCTAAGATTTCTGGTGAAACAAAGTTTTCAGAAGCAATTAACTCAATATTGTTTCTTTGACGATTTAATTCTCTCTCTACACTTTCAAATACTGCGATGTCTTTCATTTTACTCTTCCCCCTCGTAAGCCATCATTTTTGCAATCCGCTGGTCATGTCGACCACCTTCATATTTGCCTTCTAACCAGGCTGTTAAAATTTCTAAAGCTAAACCTTCACCAATAACTCGTTGCCCCATAGCAATCATGTTAGTATCATTATGTGCTCGAGTTGCTTTGGCGCTAAATACATCGTGGCATAACGCACAGCGAATTCCTTTCACTTTATTAGCAGTAATACTTACACCGATACCAGTTCCACATACGACAACCCCTCTATCGCACGATCCACTAGCAACCGCTTTAGCTGCTTTTCCTGCATAATCAGGATAATCACAACTATCTTCGCTGTATGTTCCGAAATCTTCTACTATGTAACCATTAGCTTCTAAATAATCTTTTAAAACATTTTTTAGTCTTAAGCCACCATGGTCACAAGCCATTGCAATTTTCATTCAATTACCTCCGCTATTTGTTCCTTAGAAATATCACCTAATCTTAATATTTCCACTTTACCCTTACTTAAGTCAACAATTGTACTTGCCTTCTTACTGATGCTTTCACCTTTAACAATTAAAGGAATCTTTCCATGAAATACTTTCATTACTGCTTTGTCGTCAACAAGACTATTTTCTCCAGAAAGATTGGCGCTAGTTACTAACATTGGTCCTGTTTTATCTAATAATGATAAAACAAATGGATCATCTGGTATCCTGATTCCAATAGTATCTAGTGAAGCCGTAAAATAATCATCAATATGTGGGCGTTTCTTTAAAATGATAGTGATCATTCCCGGCATAAAAGCCGCAATAAGTTTTTTTGCAGTTTCATCAACATAAGCATATTTTTCAATATCCTCTGCCTTACTAATCATCATAGAAATTGCTTTTCCTTTATCGCGGTGCTTTAATTCATATAGTGCATCCAATGCCTGATGTGAGCCAAACTTAACTCCTAACCCAAAAACAGTCTCAGTTGGAAAAGCCACAACTCGACTATCGCTAACTAACTTAGCGACTTCTTCAATGGCATTTTTTTCGACTGAAACTGTATTCATGGAATCACCTCATTTGCCCCATTATACAATAAATAATTGAAAATTTGTAGATATTTCGTAGATATTTTCACGACAAAAAAAGTTTTTTAAAAAAAACATCTTTACATTATCTTAACATTGCTAATTTCCTTCATTTTTATAGTTTGATAAGACAATTTCTTACAAAAAAACAATTAGATCTAATCTAACTGCCATTTACATTTTTTCATATCAACATTGCCATTATCTTTAAAACATACATCTTCTTCTAAAAGTAAATCACGTTGTTCGTACCATTCAGGTACAAGTCTTCCTGCACTATTTACAACTCGATGACATGGATAATCTCCATACATAGAAGCATGACTTAAAATTTTTCCCACTAATCGCGCATTCTTGGGTCGTCCTGCCAACGATGCTATTTGTTTATAGCTGGCAACTTTCCCCCAAGGTATTTCAGACACGATTGCTAATACTTGAAAAATTAAATCCTCATCCATATAATCACCTCCTATATTTTTATTTTATCTAATTATCGAAAAAATGCAAAAAAATTTATTTTTTTGTATTTTATTATACTTTTTTGTATAATTATTTTATTAGCTTGGGAAAGGAGATTTATGAAACAGTTTAAAAAATCTTTATTAATAATCGGATTATGCTTTTTAATGATTGGCTGCACTAATGATGCCATGAGTAAAGTAACTAAAAAGCTTCAAGATGCTGGATATGATATTTCTTATTTAACCGATGATTTCACAGCTGTAAATATTACTAAGACAGAAAAGGATAAAGACCGCATTCAATTTTGTGCTTATTTAGAAAAGAAGGTTGTTACTTCTATTTCATATATTGTCTTACCTGCCGATAATAGTAATATCGATAAAACGATTATTGGTTTTATCTATGTCGACAAAAATGATGATAATATTATTAGTGAAAGTGCCCAAAAGGAAGCTAAAAAAATATTAAAAAAATTAGATTTATCTATAGATGATCTAGTAAACTATGCCCTTCAAGTCCATGAAGATAAAGGAAAATCTTTAAATTCATAGTCTGAAAGACACTTTTTAAGTGTCTTTTATTATTTTTAAAATATAAAACGATCTCACTTTCATGAGATCATGTTACACTATGGATGACATCTACTGCAAGGGCGATATCCTGTATTTATTGCAGTAGATTTTGAGATAGCTATTTTACTACGTGATAAATAGCCACAACCACTTGAATGATAGCAGTCTCCTGTCTTAGTAATATAAACTGTTGTAGAAATATTATCATCTGCCACAGGCGTTCGAATAGAGGATGTTTCTACCGGTTTTCCTTTTACGGTCACATTACATGTAACTGATTTATTTTTAATTGCTGCTGTTATTTTTACCGTTCCTGATTTTAATGCTTTAATATTTCCACTTTGATCAACTGTCGCAATCGTTTCATCACTAGATGTATAAACTACCGGTTGAGTACTATTTGTTTTTATATTTATAGTATTATTTTGATTTTCTTCTAGATTTAATGTAGTAGTTGAAAGCTCTAATTCTAATGCCTTAATACTTACTGGCATGATCAAGGTAGATGTATTTCCGTATTTATCACTTGCCTTAATACTAGCATTATAATTTCCAGCTGCTAAATAACTTACACCACTATCATCAATTTCAAGCTCATATTTTGATAGTTCTTTTATTTCTAAATAATCACGATAATCTATTTCATCATTTTCGATAATATCAATTTCTTTTGTTTGGATTAATTGCGGTGCTGTCGTATCTTTGATATTAAGCGTTAATTTCTTTTTACTATTACCATATTTATAAGTGATAGTATATTTACCTACTGCTGGATTATCTTCATCAAAACCATCACAGCTATATGAAATATCTTCTTCATCAAATTTATTCTTATCAACATAATCTAAATAATTAAAATTTTCTCCATATTCTAGATTAACAGTATTCTGTTTAAGTATTAATTTCGGTTGCTCTTTCCCCAATGCACCAATAATACCTAATAAAATAATAATTATGATCGTTACCTTGATCTTATGAGCTAAAATATAGTCTTTTATTTTCTTCATTTTATCTTTACTCTCCCATAAATTCACATAATCATTATACTATTACTTATGAAAATTCACGATATTTTTGTCGTAAAGATACGGTTTATTACGTAAAACAAGATAAAAAGATAGGATATTAATGAAACGAACCTATCTTTCTTATCTTAATTATTTTTATACTGTTTTATATAATTTTGATACCAGGCAAAACTATCTTTCTTATATCTTTGATAACTTCCTTTACCCTCATTATCACCATCAACATAAATTACACCATAACGTTTTTCCATTTCACAACTGCCTGCTGAGACTATATCAATGATTCCCCACATAATATAGCCAATGACATCAACACCATCTCTGATGGCTTCATCAATTTGTTGGAAATGCTGGTTTAGATAATCTATTCTATATTGATCATGAATAGAGCCATCTTCTTCAAACTTATCATGAGCCCCAAAACCATTTTCAGAAATAAATACGGGCTTGCGGGTGCGATCATACATTTTATTTAACATGATTCGTAATCCAATTGGATCAATTTGCCAACCCCAGTCACTTGCTTTCAAATAAGGATTTTTAGTTGAAACAACTAAGTTACCTGCTGTTTGCTCACTGCTCTCTTCAACCGTTGCGACGGCACTAGAATAATATGAAAAGCTTACAAAATCACAGGTATTATCTCTTAGCAGCTTACGTTCTTCCTCAGTTATTATGATATTAATCTTATTTTCTTGAAAAAAACGATTCATATAACTAGGATAATAGCCATTAGCCAAAACATCTACTGCGAACCATTGATGAATTTGTTCATCTCTCACTGCTTTAAGATTGTCTTCTGGGCGCGGTGTTAACGGATAGTAACAAAAACAAGCTACCATACAGCCAGATTGACTTTGAGAACTTATTTTATGCCCTAATTCAATAACCTTAGCACTAGCAACGAATTGATGATGCAATGATTGAAATACTAGACTTTGATCGTATGGTCGATCTTTCTCTTTTACTAAACCAACTCCATTATATGGACTAAAATAACCAGCATTTATTTCATTGAATGGTAAATAATAATCAATATATTCTCCCCAATGTTCAAATACAGTTTTAGCGAATCTTAAGTAAAAATCGACTAAGATATTGTTTGTCCAACCACCATAGGTTTCAACTAAATACAATGGTACAGCATAATGATTCATGGTTAGAAAAATCTTCATTCCTGCTTGATGAACCTTTTTAAAAATATGGTCATAAAAACGTATTCCTTCTTCATTTGGCATTTCTTCATCACCATGTGGATACAATCTTGCCCAGCTGATAGAAAAGCGATAAATATCAATTCCTAATTCTTTCAATAACTGAATATCTTCATCAATGTGATGATAGCCATCTGATCCTTGGCGGAATGGATAATTACCAACTTCTTTACATGATTTTGCTTCATCAATTATATCTTGTGTCAATAACCTTGTTGAAGTTGTAGCATTAGACGTTCTTTTTAAATAAGGTCGACAGTCCTGAGTATCTAAACCTTTACCACCCAAATTATAGCCACCTTCATATTGACTACTTGCAGTAGCTCCACCCCATAGTATTTTTCTTTTTTTATTCATTTGTCCTCCTCCTTCTAAAAATAAAGGTGATAAAAATCACCTTTATTTTTTACCTAACAAGTATGCTCCATATTCTGGACTGTATAAAGGGGCAACAAGCTGACATGATAGTGGCTGGAGATAATTATTCAATGGCTTTAATACATAATCTTCTCCATATTCAAAAACTCCACCAATATACGATACTTTAAAGGGAGAAGTAAAGTTTTTGGCCAATGTTTTAATTAGAACAGCAATTTCATAAGCTGCCTCTTTATATATTTGTAAAGCATATTTATCATTATCTTTAGCTGCTATACCGTTTAGTTTTGCTAATGAAGCAATTGATGTTCGATCATGATTAAGTTTATTAATAAAAGTGATAATATCGTAATCATTTTCTAGTTTACATTTTTCTTTAATTAAATAGTATAACTGTGTCTTTTCTAGTCGACCATCAACTTGTTGGCAATAGAGGGCTAACATGCGCTTGGCAATCCAATAAGCACTTCCTTCATCACCTAGCTGGTAGCCCCATCCTCCACATCTAGTAATATGGTTATTTTTAGATGATAATGCGATTGAACCTGTTCCAGCTACAACTACAATCCCATCACCACCACCTAAAGCTCCAGTAATAGCAATCCTAACATCACTGTATAAGGAGAATTCTCGATTTCCAAATGCTTCCTTACAAATAGTCGCAATTTTATTTCTAACTTCTTTTTGTTCTCCATATCCGGCCAGCCCTGCAATCACTTTTGCTTGAAAATTTGCATCTAATTCCATCACACCATCTTTTAAAATTTGAATACATATTTCTCTTGGTTGTGTTAAAACATGTACTGATGGCTTTATTATTTCTTTTAATTTTCTTCCTGCATCATCAAAGAGTGCCATCTTTGTTTTAGTTCCACCACCATCAATACCGATATACAACATAAATAACTCCCTATTTTCTATGCACTTACTGCTTCTTTAGATTTTTCCTCTGCTAATAATTCATTATCGTACATTTTAAAGAACGGATAATAAATAATCACTGATATAATAATTAAGATAATATTTAATACCGCAGCTCGCCAGTCACCACCGCAAGCCAAGTATGCACCAATTGGTCCTGGTAATGTCCATGGAGCTATTGTAACAGCACAATTGACTAAATGCATAGAAGTTGCAATCCAGGCAATAGTTGCACAAATTAGCGGAATAATAATAAATGGAATTAGTAGCATTGGGTTTAAAACGATTGGAGCCCCAAAAATCATCGGCTCATTGATATTAAATATTGACGGTAAAATCGTTGTTCTTCCTAATGTTTTACCATATTTAGATTTTGCTTTTACACAGAATAGTATTGCTAATCCCAATGTTGCTCCTGAACCACCGATATGAACAAACCATTGTAAGAATGGTTCTACACCAATATGAGTAGCCGCTTTACCAGCTGCAATTGCAGCTGTATTTTGATCTAATAAAATTAACCAGATTGGTCTTGCTAGCGAAGAAACAATCGAATCTCCATGAATACCAAATGACCAGAAAAACATAATTAAAAATATGATTAGTAATGTTGATGGTAAGGTATCTGTTGCATTTATCAATGGCTTGATTAAGTTACCAACGATAGTATGCACATTGATACCTAACCACATTGTAATTGTAGAAACTCCTAAAATAATAATAACCGTAGGAGTTAACGATTCAAAAGATCTTGCTACTGCAGGGGGTACTGCCGCCGGCATTGAGATTTTCAAACCTTTAACTTGTGTAAAACGATAAATTTCTACCCCGATAAAAGCCGAGATAATTCCAATAAACATTCCCGCCGAACCAAGATTTTCTGCTGGAATAACATAGCCTGAAGGCAAACCTTGTAAAAAAGCATTTAATTCGGCATTTTTACTAGCTAATGCACTAATTGACTCTGTAATATCTGGCATCGAAACTGGTACAATTGTCAATAAAAAAGTTAATTCAGCTAAAATCGCACCACTCAAGCCATCCAAATTATATGATTTAGCAAGTGAATAACCTATTCCAAACACTGCATATAGCGTCATAATATACATTGACATTCTATATGGCAATAAAATTGCTACTGCGTTATTTTTAATAAATTGGGTAATGCCCCAATCTGCGGGCATTTGATTATATGAAAATGCTACAACCATTAATAATGAACTAACAATAATTAATGGCAAGGTTGCTATAATTCCATCACGGATAGCCCGTAAATGTCTTTGATTAGAAAGTTTTTCAAGTGGTCCTGCTAGTTTTCCTTCTATCAAATTAGATATTTTTGTAAACATCTTATTTTCCTCCTATTTAATCATGAATATAACCATAAAAGCAATCAAACTAAATATAGTTCCAACAATCCAAAAGTTTTTGCATACTCCTTTTTTTCGCTCAATAAAAAATTGTGAATAAGCTACGCTAAAGCCACAAACAATACCAGAAATTAAAGCATTAGGAATACGAAAATCTATTTTTAAATAATTTAATATGTTTATACAAATCAATAATGACAACATAGTCGTCATTAGAATGAATAAAGCACTTTTAAATCCAAACATTGGGATATCATAATCTGTTTTGCCAAATATATTTTTATATTCTTTTTTGGTATTGTTTTTGACTACATACTTATTCATATACTTATTCTCCTTTAGTTATCGTTCTTATAGTTTGACTAATATTTTCATCACTATCTTTCAATGCTTTTAGGCATTCTTCTTTACTCATATTAGTTAGACCCTTTAAAATTGCTATTTTTACATTGTTATCTGCTTCAATTAATAATTCTTTTGCAGTTCCCTCATCAACACTAATAGCTTGCTGAACAATATTTATAGCTCGAATTCTTAGTTTTTCATTTGTTGGCTGTACATCAACCATCAAATTTTTATAAACTTTTCCTTTTTTTATCATTACAGATGTTGATAACATATTAAGGATTAGTTTTTGTGCTGTACCAGCCTTCATTCTCGTCGACCCTGTAATAACTTCAGGGCCAACAACTGCTTCGATTGGGAAATGGGCATGTTGAGATATTGCTCCGTTTTTAACACAACATATTGATATTGTTGAACATCCTAGTTTGCGCGCATACGCTAGAGCGCCAACAACATATGGTGTTCTTCCCGAAGCAGCTATTCCACAAACAACATCCAATGGACTAAGTTCTATTTTTTTTAAATCATCAACTGCTATTTCTTTAGAATCTTCAGCACCTTCAATTGCGGTTGTAAATGCTTCCTTACCACCAGCGATTAGACCTTGGACAAGAGTAGGATCAACTCCATATGTTGGCGGGCATTCCGATGCATCTAGCACCCCTAAACGTCCTGATGTTCCGGCACCCATATAAATCAATCTACCACCCATACACATTTTTTCATAGATACAGTCAACAGCTTTTGCAATTTGTGGTATGACGTCCTTTACCGCAATTGCTACTTTTTGATCTTCTTGATTAATAACCGTTAAAATTTCCTCTGTTGTCATTTCATCAATGTGCAAAGAATTGCTGTTAATTTGTTCTGTATCTAATTGACTTAATTTCATCCATTCCACTCCTTCCATATTTATTATATATCTATTGAAATATTATTTCAATATAAATGTCAAATTATTTAAAATATTATTTCACTATAAACAAAAAAAGAAAAGCCTATATTTTAGAAACAATTCTTTTTGTTTCAATAAGCTTATCTTTATTTCCTGTTAGATCATTTTTAAATACACCATAATATAATAAATCTGTCATTACTAGTGATGAGATTCTTGATGAAATAGCTCCCATTCTTATTTCCTTTTCTTCATTAGGAACTTGTAAAATAATATCACTTAATTTCGAAAGTGGATTAGGCTTAAATTGAGTAATTGATATAATTGGTACATTTTTGTTTTTTATCATTTTAGCAATTTCAACAAGTCCCTTTGTAGTACCCGAATAACTAATAAATAATGCTGCATCCTCTTTATTCATACTTTCACTAAATGTTAGTTGAACATGTAAGTCTTTATTATAGATTACCTTTTTTCCAATTCTTGTTAACTTTTGTTCCACATCTTGTGCGACAATCGCCGAGCCACCGACACCAAATAAATATATTGTATTAGCAGCAATCAATTTTTTGATTGCATTGTCTAATTGATTAGTATCGATCAACTGGTATGTCTTTAAAACAGTATTCATATTTAAACGACAACATTTATCAGCTAAAGTTACGATATCGTCATTTTCATCAATAATAAAATCTATTTTTTCTTCAGGAGCACGTTTAGACTGCGCTAAACTCATTTTCAATTCACTAAAACCGTTATAACCTAATTTTTTTGAAAATCTAATAATTGCAGCAGCAGAGGTACCCGTTTTCTCCCCCAGAGATTGCGCTGAACACTTTAAAACATCAGCAGCATTTTCCAAAATATACTTAGCAATAACCTTTTCAGTTGATGTATAGCTGCTTTGTGCCTCTTTTATTTTAGCATAACTATTCATAATAATCTTAGCCCCTTTCTAATTAATTATATCAATCCACTAGTAAAATTACTAGATTTTTCAAAGTATTCATAACTTAGTTTTAATTTATTCTATTTTACTATATTCAAATAAAAACCATCTATTTAACAAAATAGATGGCTAATTGTAATATTTTGATTAAATAACTTAGACACATAAAGGTTATTTAATTAATTGTAAGATTTCTGTCTTAGTGGAGAATTGGTTTAAAAATTCATCATACCAATTTTTTATATTCTTCATTTCAGCATATTGTTCAAGTGTCGGCTCGCCTTTTAAGAATGTATTATCAGAATACTGATAAATAAATTGTGTTGCCCCATTTATTGAGTAACCACAAGTTCCTTGTTCTGGAAGATACATATATCCAGTTTTTGCTTCAAGATCGAAAGCAGCATCAATTACCATACATTTTTTATTAGAAATGACAATCTTATAAGCTTCGGTTGAACTTATTATCTGTCTTCCCTTATTATCCTTTTCATAATTATAGCCATTTTCTTTAATTTTCGTGAGGACTGTATCAGCATCTTTTTGTATATTTTTTATCAAATCAGTTCGAGTATTTTGGTTAAATTGAATTATTGTCCATTTAGCTAATAACTCAGAAGTTAATCCCAATTTTTCAAATTTTTTTTGATATGCTTCATAAGCTTCTTTTCTTCCCTTATCATTATAAGTTTTAATATCTTCTTCATCTACAACAAATTCTCCATTTACTGGTCGTAGATATATCCATTGACTCCCTATATCTTTATCTGGATTTATTTTAATACGATCAATATTAGCAAGCGTTAATGTATTAGTTACATAGTAGAACTTTGGATCATCTCCAACATTAAATGCCACACTAAACTCCATTCCAGCAAAACTAAATTTCCAAAACAAACCTGAATTGTCAAAGCCTTCATCATTTAAATCATTATCTTCGGCAATCTTAGCAACATCATCAGTAGTTTCTGCTTTAGCTGCTTTCTTTTCACCACAAGCTGTTAAACCCAAGCAGATCATTGATACCATTAAAATTTTTATAAGTTTTTTCATATTTTTTCCCTTTCCCTGCTTAACTTATGAATTTATTTTAATCTTATTACTATCACTTCCAATCGATAAAATTTTACTGCTACTAATCACATAATAATTATGGCATGCTTTATTTAGTAAAACAAACAATGTTATAATATTTGTTCAATCAATTTGGGAAATATAATTATTTAAAGCAAAAAAAGAGACTTACTATTTATTTCAGTTCTTATCCGGCTTAGGGTAAGAACCTTTATTTCTAATTAAGTCTCTTATATAAGAATTAATTTGTTGGATATGTTATTGCTAATCTAGTTAAAATACCCTTTTGATTTTCTGTAACAAACTCATATTTGTATCCTTGGTCATCTGTATAATGCCAATGTCCATCTGTATTTTGTTGCGGGCTACCAATCCATTTTAACAAATTACTACTTGTTGTTTTCCCATTCATTGGTATTTCTTGGTCATCCTTAGTAATAAATACTGTTGTCTTTATACCGTAATGATTCTCTTCTTCCGTAATTGTATCATAATCTAAAGTAATTTGCGTTACTTTACAGTCCGCAACTGATTGCTTTTTATCTGTATCATTTTTATAACGAATTCCAAACCATTGCCAATCAGAATCATCTAAATAAACTTTTAAGTAAGCTACCATAGATGAAATACCACCAGCATCTACCTTAGGCGCCTCATCAACTGATTTACCAGTATCACCCAATTCTACTTTAGTTCCAATTTTTTCTAAATATTTAACATACTCGCCGACTGTTTCAGGCAAACATATCTTTTCATCATTAATAGTAAAGTACTTAATTAATCCATTTGATTCCGTAAAAGGTCTCTCTTGTTTCGTGTTATCAGAAGTATTATTATCATTTGGTTTGTCTGAATCAGAATCCTTAGAACTACACGCTGTTACAGCAAACATCATTGTTAGTGCTAAACCAACCGTTAATAATTTTTTTAGCATAGACTTTCTCCTTTTTTATTTATACATATACAGATTTTATTATAAATACTTTTTTCGATTTAATCTACTATTTTTTAAATTTAAATCTTATATTTTCTTAACTATTGCTATTTTCTGCTTTTACATAAAACTTATTAATTAGATTTGATATAAACTTAGGCCAGAATTTTTGAAACATTACTAGATCTTCCTTTGTTCTAATTCGATCATTAATGATTTCTGTAGTCGTAGATTCTTCATGAACACGATGTCCCATTAACGGATTATTCACAAAAGTAAATTTACCATCTTTTAATGACAGCTTTTCCCATGCAAACCAATCAACATCACAAACAAAGTCACATTTAAAAATATCTTTGGATTTAATATTATCAATAACAAAAGTTACTGCTGGACAGCATATTGAATTACCGAAACGCAATGATAATCGTTTACCGAACTTTGTGGATGATATCTTTTTACTCCTCATCGGCAATAAAAGAATTCGTTTTATTTTCAAATTAATATTGCTATATACGTTCCCTTTATCCCTAATTTCATAGTAATCACTAAATACAATTAACGAATTAGGATTTTTAAGGTATGCTTTTACTATGCAATCAGAATATTCGTAATCATAAATATCATCCTGATGAGCAACAGTAGTCAGTTCTGTTTCGCCACATGAAACAGCAAAATCAAAATCATAGCCTATTCCTTTTCCAGGATTGGGATTAACTTTAATAGCTAATGAATATTTATCTGCAATATTTTCAATATATTGATTAGGGGTAGAAGTTGCTATAACAACTTTACTAGGATATTTTTGATTCAAAACAGATTTAATACATTCTTCTAAATATGATGATTCTTTATAAGCTAAAACCACAAAAGTGTGCATAAATTACCTCCTAAAGGGTATTGATAAAATCTGTTATTTCATCAATAATTCCCTGCTTATCTGCTACATATTCTTTCGGTTCGAAATTATAAGCATTATTAACAGTTTCGTCAAGCTTACTTAAATCAGTACATGGTATAATATACCCCTGCTTATCAAACCTCTCCATAATTTGTACTTGATGATCATTATTTTGTTCCTTATATTGTCCAAGACGAGGTACAACAATAACTCTTTTTTTTAGCTTAAGTGCAGATACTATCGCCCCTACTCCAGCATGGGTAATAATTAAATCCGCAATTTCAATTTGATGATTTAATTCATCTTCAGTATAGTACTCTTGACCATTAATTCCTGAATAATCACCTTTTGTATATCCCAGCTGGACATACACTTCATTCTCATTAACAAAGTTAGAGTTAAGAATTGCATTTAAGAGACGATCAAATCTTTTATCTTGAGTTCCAAACATGACAAATATTCTCATTATTTTAGACCTCCTCGATATTTAGCTTTTGGATATAATTCCAACATTTCTTCCCATTGAACCAAAAATAAATCTGCAATTGGATAAACAAGCTTTCCAGATAAAGTTTTAGTAGTGATATTCGCAAACGTTTCGATAAAAATTACTTTTTTGCCAAATAATTTCGCAATGTAACAGATTGGTACAGTCGTATGCGCCCCTGTTGCAATAATAACATCTGGTTTAACTTTTAAATAAGCCTTAAAACTTTTAAAAATATTTATGGGGAAATTACACAAAAACTTAAATAAATGCTCCTTAGTTCCTGCTGGCATATACCAAGAACGAGATTTATTAGTTTTTTTGTACTCCTTCATCATCTCATGATCTTCCGTAATCAAAAATGAGTTGTACCGCTCCATCAGTTCACTTAATTCACACAACTCACTAAAATGCCCACCAGCAGAGGATGTAAAAATTACTCTAGTTTTTAAATCGTGAATATTGAAATTATTAAATTCTTTTAACCACTGCTTTTTTACATTTTGATAAGAAAAACGTTTAGCTTTTCTTATAGCATTATTTTGCAATGTTTTAGTTGTTTTGTTTAAAAGTTCAACTATTTTATTTGCCATCTCATCAAGATTACGATCTCTAATAATAAAACCATCTTTCCCATCTTCAATAATATCTAAAGAACCTTTCGCACTATCGAAAGACACACATGGAATACCATAACTCATTGCCTCCAATAAGACTAGACCAAAACTTTCATAATGTGATGTTGTAACAAACACACTTGTATTATTCATAATCTCATTTTTAGCTTCACCTACTGTATTTCCATGAAAAATTACTGAATTACTAATAGCTAATTGATCAGCCAATATACTTAATGAAGCTCTTTCTTCACCATCCCCCAAAATATTCAATTTAGCATCAGGATTTTGCTCCAATACCTTTTTAAATACCCTCAACATATCATCATAGGCTTTTTCTTTGGATAGTCGTCCCATTACTGTAATCTGATTTGTATTTAAAGAAACACGATTTCTTGGGATCTCATCGATACACAATGGTAAATAAATACACTGAGGTCCTGTTAAGTATTCTTTATAAAATTCATAGATTGATTTTGAGGCTGGAATAAATAAGTCAAACTTTTTAACAGCACGATATACTTTTTTAGGATATTTTGGATCACGATCTGGATGACAATGCTCCCATGCAATTAATAATTTGTTTTTCTGATGTTTTGAAAATGCTTTATCAAAAGCGAGGGTACTTGAAATAATTATATCAGCATCATTTACTTTCGCACATTGCCTAATTAAGCTCCGTTTCTTTAAAATTATTCTGAAAGCTTTGTACCCTTCCTTGATTATTTTAATAAATCTCTTATTTTTTAGAGCATACTTAAATTCTTCTTTATTTGGTTTTAAGTCTGTTGATAAATAGCTAACATTAACACGTTCATCAATATAAAAAGATGGCTCACACAATTTATATACATTTATAATTTCAACATCATAATTATCCACTAACATATTAGCAAGTGAGCAAATTGCCTTTTCAATTCCTCCAACCTGTAAATGTAATGATAATATAGATATTTTTTGTTTTGGACCATTATGTTGACTAATAATATCTTTTTTTGTCCTTAGCCGAGCAAAGCTACAAGCCCAATTAGCGGTTCTTTGCAACCTCTTTAGCTTATGAGCAGAATGTTTAAAACATGTTTTATGGTAATACATTTGAGAATCTTTTAAAACTCTTAGCTTACGGTAATGATTAATATTTTTATCAATTGTTATTGAATGATTATGAATCACCTTAACATTATTTAAAACACAAGCATGCAATCCTGCATTCTTAGCTTTTGCACATAAAATATCTTCTTCATAGAAAAGAAACGTTCCTTCGTCTAAGAAACCTATTCTATCTATTAAGGCTTTTTTTATTCCAAAAAAACATCCCGAAATACAATCTACAGGAGTTGTTGCTCCTTTATAATATGAATTTCGATATTTAATCTTATTTTTGAACAACCTATTTACAATAGGATAATTATCATGAATATCATACGCAATCGTTCTTTGTTTCCAACCACGATTTATTGTCCCTTGTTCTTCAATAGTTGGACCGAATAAATGATAGTTAGTATCTGCATTCATATGTGCAATAAAATCCATTAGGTTTCGTTTATCAATAATAATATCAGGATTAGAAATAATATAATTATCGCACTCTTGTTCATAAAGATACTTTAATCCTGCATTATTACCAGCAGCATATCCTTCATTGGTATCTAACGCAATTAATTCAATATTTTTCAATTTCTTTAGTTGTTTTACTGAATCATCAGTTGAGCAATTATCAACCACACAAATAATATCTACAGCATTAAAAGTACTGATTTTTTCCACAAAATCAATTGTCTCAATTGCATCGTTATAGTTTAAGACAACAATTCCTGTTTTCATCTGATTGCCCTCCTACTTCTCTAATCCTAATATAGTGTAGTCATAAAATCGAGACGTTTTTTGAACTTCATTATTCAGTTCATTAAACCCTATCTCTTCCATTATTGTTTTTTTATCAGAAAATAAATTAGTTCCTAATCCCAATCTATTTCCTTCAATACTTGCCCCCATCGCCACTAACATTGTTGGATACATATCAATTGTGCTGAATAATCTATTCTTATTATTGACAGGTTCTACAACACTGTTAATAAAGCAATTATATGGTGTTCTAACATAATCAGTATCAATTCCCACAAAAAACTTTTCTGACATGCTATTATGATCACCAGTAATCACTATTGTTGTATTTTCATACCATTCTTGCGTTTTACACCAATTAATAAAGTCATTAATTTGTTTTGACTGGCATTCAATCACATTGGCATATTGATTTTTGTGAGTATTTTTACATTGATCACATAAATAGCCATCTGGTGTATGAGTATCAATAGTTGTAATTTCCATATTAAATGGTTTTTCTCCACTCGCTAACTTAGTAATATCTTTTTTAGCAAGCTCAAATAGTTTAGCATCTTCAATACCCCAAAAAACGAAATAATCTTCTGGTATTTCTTGGTTTTCCTTAAAACTATTATAGTCTCTGATTATATAATTGCCATGTTGTTTATAGAAATTTGAAGTTCCACCAAAGTTTGCATCAGAACCACACATGAATTCATTTATATATCCGTTCGCTTCCAATACTTCACCTAATGAATACCCACCAGGCAAAAAAGCTGTATCATTATCATACTTTTGACTTTTTATTGATAATTTTAAAGGAATACCCATATTTTGCGATACTTGAGAGGCAATAGTCCATTGAGTTCCATCAATAGTTCTACTTCCTCCAATGTTGTCATTGTTAGAAAAATTAATATTATTTTTTGCTAATTGTGACAGCTCAGGTATATAGTTAATTTCCTCTGCACCACCAAAGGTAGTATTGGCATATGTATTCTCCACTGATTCTAAATATAAATGAATAATATTACGCTTGCCATTATTAAAGCTAATTTTAGCAGTGCTTGGATCAACATAATATTTTTCATATATATCTGTTTCCTGTACTACGTTATTAATATAGCCATATATATCATAATTATAAATTGCAAAGATTAAAGAAATTATTATACATAAAATACCTCCTTTGATAAAATGTTTTTTTATTGACTGAGATATTTTTTCATTATTTCGCTTACATAATCTATGAATATTAAAAATAAGAGCAACTATTAATGATCCTACAACAATACTAATAGGTACCGCCCAAATGAACCAGTCTAAATAAATTCCATTGTCTGTGCCTTCCATAGGAACTTTTAAATGAAATATAATTTGATTTAATGTTTTTACTGAAAAAGTACGATTGCCCCATATTATTGATGTTACAATTAGACAGCCTAAAAAAATTAGAACAACGCCTACTATATACTTTTTTTCTATTGTTTTTATTTTTTTCATATGTACCTCATAAATAATTCCTTTCTATTTTATCATATCTAGCTCTAATAATAAACAAAAGAAAAAGATTGAAATAATCACTATTATTTCAATCTACAATACTAGTAATATTAAATTCCCTATAGTAAGAATAGGTAAAATAACAATAATCATTAATACAACTTTAGTAACACGTTCGTTCATGTATAGTTTACTATTTTGAAAACAGATTAGCAATAAAAAAATAATCGGTATAAAATATCTCCCTTGCACACCTTCAATCGTACTATACCCATTTGGTGTCCAAGCTAATGCCATAGCTAGCATTACAATTAAAATTATTGTCACAGCAATGAAAAAATAAAGTATCTTATGTTCGTGGGTAAATACATCATTATTTGATTTTTCAGAAAATGTGCTAATAATTAATATTATTCCCCAAATATTAATTATCCAATTTGGCATTAAAATATTTAGCCAACCCAACTCACTTCCAATGGCAGTATTGATATACCACATCCCTTTTTGAAGAAATGTATTCAAAAATAGAGAAAAAGTTGCAGGGATATCCCCAATTATTGCATTTAACGTATATGATGGCGTTCCAGCCCACGGAACAATTCCTGCACTAGAAACCGATTCAATTGCAGTAACTTGATTATTATTTGTAAATGAGTGATAGTTTAGTATCAAGATGCATATCACTACTATTAAAAAAATAACTATTTTTGTCTTTTTGGCTATCCTATCTCCATCAGGATTAAAGTATTTTGCGAGAATAGGAATAACTAATATAAAAGCATATGCTGAGCCTTTATTTGCTAGTAGAATTAATCCAGAAAATCCATATATTAGTATATCTATAAATTGAATTTCTTTTGCTTGATATACAAAAAACATACCATACGCTATACATATAAATGCTGATGAATTAACTACTGTATCATAAGATAAACTAAACATTTGTTGACAAGTCATTGGCAACATAGTGATTGTGAACATTAATAATTTCCCAAAGGGTATTTTTTTTATTGATAGATAGGTCAGCAGTATGTAAAATATAAAATTGAATAATCTCCCAAAGTAAACGGTTGTCACAACACCAAAATGCAATATTCTCGCAAAAGTAATTCCTAAAACAGCTGGAAAATATGCAAATAATTGAGTTATTCCAAAAGAGTCAATTTCTGTATGAATATACGCACTATTATCCGTTGAAATTATGTTATTATAAATAAAATCATAGTATCCCTTGGCTGGATTAATCACTTGTTTTGAAAGAAAATTTAATTCCGATTCTCTCATTGTAACTTTCCCATCAATTTCTTTACCTAGCAATTGACTAGATAAAGAAAACTCATTTTGCATATGTGCCCATTCATCTGGGACTATCCCTGGAGGAATTAATAATGTATAAATCAAGCCTATCGGTATTACACAAATTATAAATAATTTTTCAATTCTACTATTCTTTTGTAATATTTCTTTAGCCCCTAACAAAAGAACACTCATAACACATCCTAATACTATAATTTTAAACCCTATTAGGCCATCTATTGACCATAGCGTAGTAAAATAAAAAAATACAGTTATTATTATAATTGTAATAGTGATAGTTTTATTGTTCTTTATAAAACTATCACTTAATTTCTTATTCATATTATTAATACGGTGGATTTTAGCGTGTTTCATTATTTACTCCTAAAAATGCTAGCATTATATTAAAATACTAGCATTTATATTATTAATAATCAATTTCTTTTAAATATCTACTCAATGCATCTTGCCATGTTGGTAAACGTCCAAATCCATTTTTATCTAGCATAGCCTTAGACATTCTACTGTTATTTGGCCTCTTGGCTTTTGCAGGAAAAGCATTAGAATCAACTGGTGTTACTTCTACACTCATACCTGCTTGTTTAAAGATTTCACACGCAAATTCATACCAAGAACATAACCCTTCATTAGTAGCATGGTATATTCCATATTTATCAGTTTGAATCATATCAACAACTAATTTAGATAAATCATATGTATATGTTGGTGAACCGATTTGATCGTCAACAACACAAACAGCACCACGTTCTTTACCAAGTCGCAACATTGTTTTAATGAAGTTATTTCCATTAATACCAAATACCCAAGCAATCCTTACAATAAAGTGCTTAGGTAACGTTTCTACAATAAGTTCGCCTTCATATTTAGTTTGACCATATACATTTAATGGATGTCTTTCATCATATTCCTTCCATTCAGTTTCACCTTGACCATCAAATACATAATCAGTTGAAAAATACATCATTGGAATATCTAATTCTTTACATATATTTGCAATGTTTCTTGTACCATCAACATTTACTTTAGTACATAATTCTACTTCATCCTCAGCTTTATCTACCGCTGTCCATGCAGCACAATGAATTACTGCATTATAATTACCCGACTTGATCACTTCTGATACTTTTCCAGCATCTGTAATATCCATTTCCTCTACATCGACACCTACTGCTTCTATATTTCTGTTATTACATTCATTGACAATATCATGTCCTAATTGACCTTTAACGCCTGTAACCAATAATTTCATTTATTTTCTCCTCTCTGCTAATTTAGCTCTAACTCCATTAAAAATAGTATCTTTAGCAATAATAAGTAATAATAAATATATGATACCACCCACAAAAATTTCAATTAATGTACTCACAATTGACATACTTAAAAAATTAGAAATACCAAAAACAACTACAAACATTATTAAACTGAAAACCAAGTATCTAAACCCTTGCTTTAGTATAGAAAAAATATTAAAGTCCTTTCTAATAAACCATATTTGGGTTAACAATGCAACAAGTTCAGCAAAACTTGTCGCAATAGCCGCTCCTAAAGAACTGAACTGAGGAATCAAAATAAGATTTAAAATCAAATTAATAATTGCTGCAGCTATTATTGAAAATGTATACTCTCTCTGCCTCCCTAATGCTAATAAATATTGTGTCCCAGTAACTGCACTTAACCCAATAAAAATTATTATTGGAGAAATTAGCATAAGATTAGGAATTACTTTTTCGAATCCATTTCCATAAAACCATGGTACAAAACCAGGAGCTATTCCAATGATCCCTAGTACAAATGGAAAAGAGAACATTAAAATAAATTTTATAGACATTGTCATATAATTTTTTACCGTTTCCATATCATCCGTTGCGAATAAATTAGCAATTCTTGGCATCATTGCAGTACTTAAAGATGTTAATAAAGTTAAGACTGTTTTAATAATAATTTGTGACTGCTCATAATAAGCAACTTCTGAATTATTATCAGTAATAAGCCCAATCATAGTTTTATCTAATAAAGTATATAGTGAACTCGCAATTTGTGGTAAAAATAACATCACAGCCGGCTTTATATGTCTCTGAATATTCAGATTTTTCACATCATTCCTTTTAATATATTTAGGTATATAAAACCACATTGATATATTACCTAAAAGTAAAGTAATAGAATAAAACAATACATATAATGGTAAATCAGCACTAGATTTTACAAACATGAAAATTAAACTAACGCATACTATTCTAGCTAAAAAATTTCTTAACACTGTCTTTTTAAAGTCTTCCATTCCCTGAAAAAACCATGACACATCAAAAATGGAAGCGATAATATCCATTATTTGAATAATAAATATGTATGCATATTGACCTTCTCTAGCAAATGTAATATAAAATACAATCAAGCTAATTATAATTGTAACGGTTCTAAGGAAAACCAATTCACAAAAAACCCTATTTCTCTCTCCTATATTATTTTGACGATATGCAATTTCTCTTTGACCATATAAGTTTAATCCAATACATCCAAATAATATGAAATATTGTGTAATTGAATTGGTATATGCATATGTTCCAATTGCTTCTGCTCCTAAAACCCGGGAAACATATGGTGTTGTAATAATAGGTAAAACAATTAATAATAATTGATAGCTTAAATTATAAAGATAATTTTTTATAACCTTATTCATTTCACTCTCCTATTCTACTGTGTCTACATGGTCCAGTATCTCAACAAATTGATTGGCGGATTTTTCCCAACTTAATGATAAAATACTCTTATTAGCTCTAATAGTCATTTCCTCTAATTCAGCAGGGTTTTCAACATAATAAAGTATTTCTTTTTCTAAGTGCTTATAACTCAAATCACATAATATTGCTGTTTCTTTACTAAAAAAATAATCAAATGTCCCATCTTTAAATTCAATAACAGGTAATCCAGCTGCTATCATTTCATATGGAACTAATGAGATATTGGTTAATGAAGCCACCATACCAAAATCACATTCACAATATAATTCATGAAGTTGCTTTTTTGATAACTTTCCACACTCAATTCCATTATTTATACATATAGGCAAAGCATTTCCAAAATAATTTATTTCTAATTCAAAGCCTTTCAATTTCAAACTCTTTTTTAAATTGTCTAAAATTAAAGGGATTATAACTGGTAATCTTTTGGATTCCTCTTTTACATATACAGCCACTTTTATCTTTCTTTTTTCTTTTATTTTTTCAAAATTTCGTTTAACAAAAGTATACTCTGTTTTCTCATACGGAAATTCAATATAATCTATTTGACCTTTGACATCACAGCTTTTAACAACTGTATCTACATTCCATTTACCTAAACTGACAATGTGAAGTCCTAACTCATAAGTTTTTTTGGATAATAAATAACGTTCACCCATCTCAAAGAATATAGGTTCAAAATCTTGGACAAAATACATCTTATAAGCATCAAAATCCATTATTCTATATACCGTCCGCCACTCAGTCGCTACTATAATATCAAAATCATTTTTATTCGTTTTATTTAATGGCAAACATTCACCTTCGTAATTACTTAAATTAAACTTTGCGGCTTCTACCATATCCTTTTCATTATCATTAAACATTGATATGTATGTTAATTGATATCCTAATTTTGATAGATTAGTTCCTAATCTGAGTATTGACGTAACTCCACCAGAAGATTTAACAAGATGGGGTAATAATATACCTATTTTTTTTCCACCATTATAATTATTCTCAACTATATCAAAATCACAATTGTCTATTATAGGTTTATAATCTATAATATTGTTTCGATATCTAGTTTTTTGAATAATCTTTGTACCCAAATCCAATATATACTTTTTCATATCAAACCTCCTGTTTAAATTTTTTTAACAACACAAATTTTAATGATTTATATTTCTTTATCATTACCAGTTTATAAGCTAATATTTGATACAGATACATTATATAGTCTTCCTTATAATACTCTTTTAAATCATGATTGAGTATACATAATCTCTTATAGGAAGCTTCTAGACTATTTGACTCCATTGAAAAATCTTGTTTTAAAACATTATCATTCATAACGAGTATATTCTTTTTAACCCTATTCATTTCTCTCATAAAATCATGATCTAAATAATCTAAAAATATATTTTCATTATATTTATAATCTTTATAGATTTCACTCTTTATAACCATTCCACTATTAATTGCTGAAATAGGTTTATTAATTAGCTCTTCTAAATTTTTAACCTCTACACACCTTTTTTTCTTAAATTGACATGGCGATAAAATTCTAGTACTTGTTTTAACTACCGGTAAGAGAATATCTGCATTTGACATATTTATATAAGAAAGAACTTTATCAAAATATTTCTTACCCATATCAGTATCATCATCAAACAAACAAATATATCGATTATCCTTGTTTATTACTTGAATAGCTGCATTATATGCTTTACTCAAGCCATTATTACCACCCATATTTATATAAATATTCCCATCATTCTTTACTATTTCTTCATTGCCATAATCACTAGTACTATTATCACATACAATGATTTTTACACTACTATCCTTTGCTCTATTGTAGCTAATGGAATCTTGACAGGATGTATTGTACACAACTATAACCACATATAAATCATTAATATTATATTCTTTCAAAAATGTTCTCCTCCATCTTATTTACCTTTACAATATATTTTAGTAAATATACTTACTAATCCAATTTTAGATAAAAAGTTAAATATGCTTATAATTAATCTGTTTTTAAATGGTTCGCTTTTTATCTTTTTAGAATAAAATGGTATAGAAAGTTTATATCCTTGATTCTTTAGCCATTCAAATAAACGCTTATATTCTTCCATGAATCTTTGTGGTGTCGCATCAACACCAGAAAATAATAAATACCATATGATATGTCTTGTTACAAAATAATTCAAATATTCATCTTTTTCTTTATATAGCTTATCAATCTCATTTAGAACAACTAGGACATCACATTCTGGTTTTAAACCACGTTGCTTGACGTTTGATACACTTTCATCGTTATAATACCAATTATAACCAACATAATCCAGACCATGAATTTTATTAGTATATAAATATGCATTCATATTAAAATACGTATCTTCTCCAATATAGGTCTTTAAAAACCTAACATTATTTTCTACTAAAAAATTTCTTCTAAATATTCTTGCCCATGGTGCTGTAATTCGGTATTTAGTCCATTCATCATCATATGCAGGAATAGTAAATAAAACTTTATCAAAGTTAGCTCGACGATACCCCGTTATTACAATATCACTATCAGTTTTTTCAATCTCATTTAAAAGAACTTCAACATAATCATTATCTATAAAATCATCATTATCCATAAACATGATGTATTCAGTATCAGCTTCTTTAATTCCACGATGTCTAGTTTCAACCACTCCCATATTTTCATGAGTTAAAACTTTAAAAATATCTGGATAACGATTAGCATACTCAGTTATTCTTATTAATGAATCGTCAGTTGAGCCGTCATTAATTAGTAGCACTTTAAAATCTCTACTAGTTTGTTTCAGAATACTCTGTATACAATGCTCAATATTAGCACCTGCATTGTATACAGGTATTATAATTGTAACTTTTTTATCCATTATTTTTTTCCTCATTAACTATTTTTTTCTTTAGCATTGAAACTTCTTGAATTAGTAACGTAATTTTTGTTGCTTGCCCTGATACAATCACAGTTAAAGCTATGCACATTGCAAATAATAAAAATATAAGTATTCCAACCAGCATATTGGACATAGATATAAAACCTATTCTAGTAGATATTAGCACTATAAAATTTGGAAAAATCCCTACAACTAACAAGATTACTGCTACAATAAACCACAAAATAGAAAATTTTACTGGTATTCTTCCCCTTCTTAATAATTGTAATGTTACTAAGAATATTAATAAACCTGTTCCTAGAACTAAAAGTACTGTTCCAAAACTCATTATTTCCACCTCCTAATTCCGACAACAAAAACCGAAAGTATAATATTTACCATGAAGTATACATTTTTCCATGAATTTATTGATGAAATTCCAGCCTCTCTCTCATGCATCTTTACTGGTATTTCTTGTATTCGTACGCCCTTTTTTAGTAATTCTGTATTTGTTATTGGTTCAGGATATTCCACCGGATAAGATAACGCAAAGTCTAAAATAACCCGCCGATTAGCTGCTCTAAAGCCAGATGTTATATCGTGTATTCTTTTTCCAGTAATAAACTTTATCATATTTGAAATTATTCTAATACCTATCCTTCTAGCAAAACTTGACTTAAACTCACTAGAGCTTTTATCAATAAATCTTGACCCAATTACAAAATCTGCTGAATCATTATACAATGGTTCTAAAATATCCTTAATACACGAAACTTCATGTTGCCCATCACCATCGAATTGAATAGCGAAATCATATCCGTTGTCTCGCGCATATTTATACCCAGTCTGTACTGCTCCACCTATACCAAGATTATGGATCAAATTAACTACAGGTATATTATTTATTTCACAAATATGCTTAGTATCATCTGTTGATCCATCATTAATCACAATTACATCATAATTAGTTCCAAACTCATTATTGTAATTACAAATATTTAGATAAACCTCTGCAATGCTTTTCTCTTCATTATAGGCAGGTATTATTATAAGAATTTTTTGCTCCATCATTATTCTCCTCATATGTGATAATCTCTTTGCATTATAACAAATCTAAATAAATGTGTAAATGAAACCTTGATTATAAACCCAATCTATATTAAAAACGGGAAAGTAACAAACTAACCCGTAAAATCAACAATAAATGCATTGTAATTAAAAATTATAAACCAGTAATAAAATTATATAATTAAGTAAAACTATGTCGATAAAAGAAAATATTGTTGAATTCTTAATAGTCAATATTTTTTTCCTAAATGAAAATATCATTATTGTTGGTAAAATTAATGGTATAAAATACCTTCCTTGTACTCCTTCTACGTATGACAATTGATATCCTGACCATGCAAAATATAGAGCACCAAAAATTCCCGCAATAACTGTTAACACTATTAAAAAATAAAATATTCTTTCTTTTTTCTTAAAATTACTTTCTTCCGTCAGTATTAGCCCACCTGCCATGATTAAATAGGCATATTGAAATATTGTATGCATTTTTATAGAAAAGTATCCAAAATAACCAACTAACGAATCGATATAAAAGACGATTTTTTCTTTAAAAGTATTTTTTGCAATTGAAAATATTTCTAATGGATTATTTAATATATACGTAAAATTTGATTGTTCATTTCCACTATTTGAAACTACAGAAGTGGTCAACGCCCCTATACTCATAACCTTTGATAATAACAACGTCGATAGATATGTAGCAAATAAAACAATAAAAATACTTGCTGTCTTTTTTACACTATTATTAAACTTATAAGATGGTATAAAGAAGTATAAAACTCCTAATAATGCATATGGTAATTTTATACTAATTATCATAAATAGCATTATCACTGAAATAGACAAATATCTTTTATTTATCTTATTTTCTTTATCATATATCATTTTTAGACATGTTGCTATAAATAGCAATATACATGCATTTAATAATCCATCGTACGAATATGAAATCATTGATTGAATAGACATCGGCATCAATGCAACTATAAGCATCGTATTTTTGAACTTAGGAGTTAATTTAATTGCATAGTAGGTGAGAAGAAAATTTATTCCTAAGCAGACTAATCTGCCTGTGTAAAATAAAACTAATGGTGAGTTCGTAAAACAGTCAACTAACCTTAAAATAATAGAAGGTAATAAATAAGCGACCATTACAGCACTTCCACCTATACTTGAATTATATCTTTTTTCAATATTTCGCCCCTCTACCATGCTATCACCTATCAATCCAACATCCGTGACTGCATCAGTTGCTTCTGCTCTACTATAATTAACATCATCTAAGTTGTCTGGTACAATTATCTCTCTGCTTCCCAAATTTTCTGATGGTGTTTTTGAAAAATTATATTGAGATAATTGTAGAGTCCTTAAATAATGCAATCTCTCGTCGGGAACTTGATATGGTGGCGTTAATATAGTTGCAAGCGCAATAAAAATTAAAGCTAATATCAAAAACTTTTCATGTATTATTTTTCTTTCATTAACAATCTTCATCAAAATAAAAAACAATATAATCATTCCAATGATTATAAAAGTGCTTATGTTCAAAGGACTTTTGCTTACCTTATACGCTACCGCTATATCCCCATTTTCCTCATTACACAAAACAGTTATATTATTACTAGTATCTGTTTTAATTGGTGATATTTTCACGGTATAATCTTTTAGACGCTTACTATCTATTGTATCATTGAGATAAAAATCCTCATACTCATTATCACCAAATTTTTTTGTATTGAAATTTGTTTCATATACTACATTATTTTTGTCCATTACCGATAAAGTATAATCTGAATCATTTATTCTATCATATGTTGCAAATTTAATACTTAAGATATCAAAATCTTGATCAACATTTTTTCTATCTAGGCTAAATTCTATTGGTTCTTTATATATAGCCCCTACATTACTCGAATATAAATGATTATTTCTATATATAACACTATTATTATTTGCTGCATACTCATTAAATATAATTATAAATGAACAGATTAAAAATATAACAAGCAAAAAGTTTTTAGGAAAAAATTTTAAAATACTACTTGCAAAAGATTTATCCCTATATATTTGCCATTGATAACTTATTTTTTTTAAACCATTAAATATTTGCGACAAAATATTTTTAAACTTCATCCCTAACTCCTTATATTTTTTTTAATCTAAACGCTTTTTCTTTTGAAAGGTTTACATTATAATATCTATCATTCCCTATATGCATTTTATTCTTTCTTTGAAAAATTTTCTCTTGCTCAATATCTGAACTTCTTTTGTATGCTGTATTAATAACTTCTACTTGTGGTAAAACAACATTTCTCAAACCATCCTCTAACAATCTCAAACATAAATCATATAGCGAAAAATCTAAATTAAAATCGGTATCTAAATTATGTATTTTTTCTTTTGAAACACACATTAAATGACTACTTACTATAGAATAATTATATGGTACTAATAGCCTACCATAATTCCCATAATCATTTCTACTAGTACATTCATAAGCATTTATAAATAAAGATTGCTCGCTTAATATAACTCCAGCATTTCTTACAATCTTATTTTTATCCATAACTTTACAACCAACAGCACCTATTTCATTTTGTTTTGCATAGCCAACCATCAAGTTAATCCAATCATATGTCTCAAAATTACAATACTCATTTGCAAATATTATGTATTCACCATCACTTGCTTGAATAATATTATTTACTGTCTCAATAACATTTTTCTCATTAATAAAAAGCTTAACACTGTGATTAAAATTTGTATCTATTTTCAATGGTTTGTTATCTTTATTTATAATATTTACAACAAAATTTTTATAAGCATTATCAGTATATACTGATCTTAAAAAATTATTTAATGATGTGTTATTACCTTCAAAAACAACAAGAATATCTACTTTTGGTTCATTTTCGAAAATATATTCAACAAAGTATTGTGTACTAATAATATTATCTATCTTAACCGAAATAGCTTTTTGTTTAAAATAATCCTCTAATGCACGTTTTCCTGCTTCCCCAGCATAGTTTTTAGCACCATCCCCACCTACAGCTGTTGAACCTGGAATCATTCTCCAATGATATAGAATTTTAGGTATATGATAAATTTTATCAGTTTCATTTGATACTCTCAAAAATAAATCAAAATCTTGTGCACCTTCATACCCAACTCGAAAACCACCGATTTTTTCAATTATATTTTTTCTAATAACACTAAAGTGACAGATATAATTCCCACCATATAATGTATCTAACGAAAAATCAGGTTTAAAATGTGGATCACTTCTTTTTCCACCCATGTCTATTTTATCTTCATCGGTATATATAAAATCTATATTTTTATCCTCATTTAATATATTAACTACTTCATTTAATGCATGCGGATCTAACGTATCATCATTATCCATCAATCCTATAAATTCACCACTTGCTAAAGATAAAGCAGAATTTGTTGCTCTAGAAATATGCCCATTTTCTTCTCTAAAAATAACTTTTATCCTATTATCTTTATTTTTATAAGCTTTTAGTGTTTCAATTGTATCAATATTAGTTGAACAGTCATCAGCAATACAAATTTCAAAATTTTGATATGTTTGTTTCAAAATGGATTCTATACAATAACTCAAGTACTTTCCAGGAACATTATAAACTGGCATAACTATAGATATTTTAGGCTGATAATTAAAATTTTTCACTTCAACAAATCTATCGTTATTTTTTAGCCACTCATTATATTCATTCTCATTTTGCATATTTAACGTTCCCTTATTGAATTTTATTATTTCCCTCTTTAATGGATCATATATAATTCCAAAGACCTTATTAATAAATATACCTCTAGGTTTATATTTTTGCCATACTCTTTTTATAAAATTAGAACGAACAACTTTAACTTTAATATCTAATTCATCATTACATAAGTATACTTTATATACTGTATGTTTTTTTAAAGGTATTTTATAATCAAATGATACTATTCTAGATCTAATTTTTTTTATTTCTTTCACTAAAATTTCATCAGGTGATTTAATTTTAATATGGTTAATTGTTGAATCCGCCCAACCTCGTATGACTAATGTTGGATTCATAATACCACATACTTCACATTCTTCTATTCTATACTTCATTACTATGACTCACCACCTAATCAATGTTCCTATTTAACATATACAAACCTAACTTACTTAAATTTTTATTGTAATATGGATCACATTCAATATACTTAGCCCACTTCTTATGCATATAATTATTCTCTGCCAAGAATTGTTTATACTTTTCACTAGTTGAATCAAGTCCTCTGCTTTTTGACTCATAATGAATTAATTCAACTTGCGGAATAAATAAATTATAATATCCTGCATCTAGTAATTTTAAATTAAAATCAACATCATTATATGCAACCTTTAAAGTCTCATCTAGTCCCCCAACTTGTATATATTTTTTTCGTTCTACTGCTAAACAAGCTGCCGTTACAGCTGAATAATTATAAGGTATTTTTAAACGCCCATATACTCCCTCATCATCCCTAGGATGACTAATAAAAGCATGAGCAGCCACCGCATTCCCTACTCCGAGCAAAACTCCACCATGTTGAATCGTCATATCTGGATATAATAATTTTGCTCCAACTGCTCCGATATGTTTCTGTATTGCATAAGATACCATCAATTTTAACCAGTTTGGCGTAAGTACTTCTGTATCGTTATTAAGAAGTACTAATACATCTGACTTGCATGTATTTACTGCTAAATTATTTATTGCAGAATAATTAAACTCCATATCAGCTTTAATAACTCTAAAATTTTCATATCTCATTTGATATTTTTCAAACAATTCCATAGTTTCTTGCTTTTCGCTTCTATTATCCACAATTACAACTTCAAAATTACTATAATTTGTTAATTTGTAAATAGATTCTAAGCACTTTTCTGTCACATCTGCAAAATCTCTAGTTGGGACAATAATAGATACACTTGGTTCTGTATCTAATACATACTCAATCCCATAAACTGTACTATTCCCTAAACTTTTAACATTTGCTTTTACGCCTCGCCTTTTTAGGGTACTCTCTATAGTTTCTATTCCCTTTTTCACTGCATAAGCTTTATTATCAACTGATAAAGATGTTGAGCCCTCAATCATTCTCCAATGATATAAGATTTTTGGTATGTGATATATATTCTTTGTTTTTTCAGTTATTCGTAAAAATAAATCATGGTCCTGAACTCCTTCTAGACCAACTGTGAAACCACCAACTTCTCTAACTAATGAAGTCCGCAAAACTGCAAGATGACAAATATAATTTATACCTAATAAAGTATCTGGTGCAAAATCAGACTTAAAGTGCGGCTCACATCTTTCACCCCGCAAATCTAATTTGTCTTCATCACTATAAATGAAATCAGCATCTTTATGTTTATTTAATAAAGCTACATTTTCATATAAAGCATTTGGTGCTAGCGTATCATCATTATCAACTAAACAAATAAACTCACCACGTGCAATTTCAAGTGCATCATTTGAAGCCTTTGAAATATGTCCGTTAATTAACCTAGTTTTAACTACTATACGGGTATCTTTATTTTCATATTCTTTTAACGTGTTAATCGTTTCCAGATTTGTTGAACAATCATCAACTATACATACTTCATAATTTTGATATGTTTGATTTAAAATCGAATCTAAACACTCTGATAAAAATTTTCTCTCAACATTATAAACTGGTATAAGGATTGATATTAAGGGATTATATTCCTGTTCTTTATCAATATTATTTTTCTCAAATTTCTGAATCCATTTATGATAATCATCTTGAATAAACGGATTCCATAATATTTCACCTCGTTCCTTCACTCGACTAAAAAAACGAATAAAATATTTTCTCCATAATGTTGGAGGAATCATCATCCTATGTTCACGCCATAAAAATCTCATACCTCGCCCAAATACAATAATTGATCTATTTATTATAGAAAAAATCTTTTTAAATAAACTTCTAATTTTAAAAGCATAAGAAATTTTTAATCTATAAACATCTATTAGACATTTACCGCTTAAACAACAAACTCTTATCTCTTTACAATCTTTAGGAATTTCTAATTCAATTTGAATATCCCCATCATCTGATATCATTTTTTTATTATAAGCAATTTCTATATCATTACTATAAACAAAGAGTTCATTATTTTCTTTTAAATTAGCTAGTATAATTTTTAAATATTGAACCTTTATACCCGTGATTTCATCATTAATAAAAGTCGGTGTTTTTTTAGTTGAGTCAACAAAGTTTGTAACTCCCATTTTATACCTCCTCAGCAAACCCTTTTTCTAGTTTTCTAAATATTGCTAACCCTCCAAAAAAACAGATAGCCGCAAATATAACAATATAAACTGTAGCTCCTAAATTTGGTACATTGTGATACATAAAGATATCTCGGTAAATAACCATTAGATGTTTAAAAGGATTTAAATTAATAATTTTCATTAAAATTGACGGAAAGTCTTTAAATGTACTCAAATCATATAAAATTGGCGTTCCATAAAATAACATATTAATAAAAAACTGTACTATATATTCTGTATCCTTAATATACACATTAATTGCACTCAAACCTAAAATCAATCCCATAGTTATAAAGTATTGAATTAATGCAAATACTGGAAATAGGATTAGATGCCATGAAATACCTACCCCACCAAATATACAAAATAATAACATTATTATTGACGATATGAAAAAGTTAACAAGCCCACTTGTTGCAACAGAAATAGGCAGAATTTCTCTTGGAAAGTACACTTTTTTTATAATTCCCTCATTCACTCTAATAGTCATAATACCTTGATTCATAGTTGTCGTAAAAAAATTCCAAGGAATCACCCCAATAACAAGATATATCAAATAATTATCAACAGTATTTCTAAACAAAAAAGGAAAGACTAAAAAATAAACCATTACCATTAACAAAGGGTTTAAAAATGACCACAAAACTCCTAAAACAGAACCTTTGTACTTACCACGAATTTCTTTTTTAATATTTGATTTTAACAATTCCCTATATTGATATAAATTTTCAATTAATTTCATAATTTTACCTACTTTTATCCTTAAGAATTACTTGTACTTGTTTATTTGCAATTATATTATCTCCATCACTAACTTTTACATAAATGATATGATTTCCCTCTAATCCCTTTACAGGCACATTAATTTCCCATCCTGCTTGAGCATTCATGCTTGCTCCGCCATTAGCTTCTTGATAATGCATAAGAACATCATTTCTTTTATGCCTACTTGCACGACCAATATATTTATTATCCATATAAACATCTACATTAGTTGTAAAAGTATTACTTACTTCCCAACCTGATACTACAATATTACTGCTATTATCTTTTTCTTCAAACTCCGTTGGTGTTTCAATTGTTAAGATACAGTTAATTGTTTCTGGTACATAATCTTTAACTTGATTGGCATGATCCTTAACTACTTGATCAAGATATTTATCAATTACAATATTTGGATTTCCATCCGCCTTTACTTCACCGTTATAAATCCAAACCGCTCTTGTACATAATTTTTTAATCATATCTAAGCTATGAGAAACAATAACAATTGTTTTATCACTATCTCTCAACTCTTTCAACTTCGAAAAACACTTATCTTGAAAGTGTTGATCTCCAACTGCCAAAATCTCATCTATTAATAATATTTCAGCATCAACATTTATTGCTACTGAAAAAGCTAAACGCATGTACATTCCTGACGAATAAGTCCTAACTGGATTATCAATAAAACTTCCTAATTCAGAAAACTCTATTATTTCATCAATTCGTTTTTCTATTTCAAATTTAGTCAATCCAAAAATAGATGCATTAAAATATATATTTTCTCTACCTGTAAAATCAGGATGAAAACCCGCTCCAAGTTCTAATAGCGAAGTTAATTTCCCGGCAGTTTCTAATTTTCCTTTTGTAGGATATAATATTCTTGTCATTAATTTTAAAAGTGTAGATTTTCCACTTCCATTTGTCCCCACTAAAGCAACAGTATCACCTTTCTTAATATCTAGATTTATATTTTTCAGAACATGATGCCATTCAGGCTTTGATCTATTCCAAAAAACTAACCGTTCCTTTAAAGTTGTTGGTTTGTCATAAATAAGCTTGAAATCTTTACTCATATCTCTTATTTCTATTGCATTTTCTATATTTTCCATAAAATCCACCTTTATAAATATACTTTTATAGTTTTAGTTAGACTCTTCATAATTCACTGCATTTTACTGCATTTTTTTAATTTTTGCAAGCATACCCTCTATATATACAGCCTTTCATATTTTTTGCTAAATTATTTATAAGCAAAGATTTTTAATGATAATTTAATTAAATTATTACCATAAAAATCCAATTTATAAATTACTTCATTGATTATAATACCATAAACATACACTAAACACTAACTTATTTATTTTATTTCTAAAAGTTGTAAAAAAGGGAGCTCTAAAGTGAGTGCAAAGTTTACCCACCTAAACAAGTAAGCCACTTTTTCATTATAGAAAATAGCATATGCGATGATATGGGAGGGCAAAAATAAAGATAATAACTCCTATTCAATTAGAAAAAATCAACCTTTTTAGCATTATATTAATTGAAATTGTTTAGATGTTATAGCTATTTTTTATTGTAAAAACGTATTAAAAATTAGTATTGGTCACATCTAAGCGTAAATTACTAATATAGTCACGAGTACTACCATTAAATATGATCGATTGTTGCATTCTTGGATAAACTCTTATAAAAAAGCTATAATATAGTAGAAAAAAAGGAAATCAGCTACCAAAAAAAGAAATGAAAGCTGTATATCCAAATAACAAAAGTTCAATTATCTAACAAAAAAATGAAGAAATATTAAGTCTTAAGACAAAGAATGAGTACATAAGAAAATTACATACTGTAGTTCATACATGAAAACACGACAACCAAAGAAAAAGGTAAAAATTGTAAATAAATCGTATTGTTATTACCCATCAAAGATTATTCTAAATATTTCCAGTATTAAGAATCAATACACTACTATAAAATGAATAATGGTTCTCAGAATACCAAAATTATGGATACCATAGATCTTCTTTAGATTTGTCTAACATAGAATTTAAGGCTAATCATAAAAAGTTAAAAGGTTGATGTCACACTATTACAATGAAAGCTAAAAATAAATTCATATAGAGGAGATATGATTAGAACAGTTATAAATTTTTACTATAGTCGATGAAGAAAATTATAAAATCTATTATGTAAAAAACTTTAATATAGCCAAATGTACTGAGGTATGACCCACAGATTTATTAGAAGTTCATATAGTTGATAGTAAACTGTATCAATACTCTGTTATAAATTTATATAATCACGAAATGGTATTATTTAATATATCGATACAAACTTTGAACAAGCAGAAGATATGTTAGTAAAATATTTAAAAAGTATGTTGATTTAACTAGATTAATATATCATTTTGATTAAGTATAGCAATATCAAATATAATTGTATCACAAAATACTGAAGGAAAACATTTAATGAACCAAATTCTTTTGATAAGAGTTATAGTTCTA